>Ga0209992_10000193_pt1 | contig 85516 bp, 82 predicted proteins | sample 2SBtaG_2_FD_182564 | JGI IMG/M metagenome (GOLD analysis project Ga0209992, IMG submission 182564) | Deep subsurface microbial communities from Kolumbo volcano to uncover new lineages of life (NeLLi) - 2SBTROV12_ACTIVE470 metaG (SPAdes)... | ecosystem: Environmental > Aquatic > Marine >... | reverse complement strand
CAACGCGAGCCTCACCGACGGCGTGTTCACGATGGAGCGCTCGACCTCGCCTGAGGAGGTCAACGCGCTGTTCGAGGAGGCGGCTCGCGGGGAGCTCGCCGGGATCCTGGGCTTCGAAACGCGACCACTCGTCTCGGCCGACTTCACCAACGACACGCGGTCGGCGATCGTCGACGGTCCCTCCACGATGGTGGTCGACGACCGCCTCGTGAAGGTGCTCGCCTGGTACGACAACGAGTTCGGCTACGCGTTCCGGATGGGTGACCTGGCCGCAGTGGTGGCGGCCGGGCTCGACGGCGCGGCCTCCCCCGGGGCATGAAGCTCCGCAACTACGTCCTCGTCACCGCCGGCTACTGGACCTTCACGCTCACCGACGGGGCGCTCCGGATGCTGGTGCTGCTCCACTTCCACGAACTCGGCTACTCGGCCCTGTCCCTGGCATTCCTGTTCCTGCTCTATGAGTTCATGGGCATCGTCACCAACCTGATCGGTGGGTGGGCCGGCGCGCGGTCGGGCCTCAACCGCACGCTGGTGCTGGGACTCGGGCTACAGGTCATCGCACTCGCCGGCCTCACCTTTCACAGGGCCTCTTGGTCGGAGTGGCTGTCGGTGTGCTTCGTGATGGGGGTGCAAGCGCTGTCGGGCGTGGCCAAGGACCTCACCAAGATGAGCTCCAAGTCCGCGGTGAAGTTCATCGCCGGTGAGGGCGCCCTGTTCCGGCTGGTGGCGCTTTTGACCGGTTCGAAGAACGCCCTCAAAGGCGTCGGCTTCTTCCTCGGCGCCGCGCTCCTGGCGTGGATCGGCTACGACGCAGCTCTGTGGTCCATGGCGGCGACGATCGCGATCACCCTGGTGGCGGTGGCCGTTCTGATCGACGAGGACATCGGCCGCGCGACCGCGACAACACCCCTGCGATCCGTCCTGAGCTCGTCCACGGCGATCAATCGCCTCGCGGCCGCCCGATTCTTTCTCTTCGGATCCCGGGACATCTGGTTCGTGGTGGCTCTGCCGATCTTCCTCGACGAGACGCTCGGGTGGTCGTTCGAAGGCATCGGCGCGTTTCTCGCGGCGTGGGTGATCGGCTACGGCATCGTACAGTCGCTGGCGCCGAGCGTTCTCGGCGCGACCGGGGACCCCAACCGCGAGATCGCAGCCGCGCGCACCTGGGCCTTCGGGCTCACGGTCGTGTCCGCTGCGATTGCCCTGGGTGTGGTGCCCGACCGCACACAAACCGTCGCTGTCGTGGGCGGGCTGATCGTGTTCGGGGCGGTTTTCGCCCTCAACTCATCGATCCACAGCTACCTGATCCTGGCCTACAGCTACCGCGAGGACGTGAGCGTCGACGTGGGCTTCTACTACTCGGCCAACGCCGCCGGCCGCCTCGCCGGCACCCTGTTGTCTGGGCTCCTCTACCTCTGGGCCGGCCTCGACGGCGCGATGTGGGGTTCGGCCACCTTCGTCGCCGTGACGTGGCTCCTGACCCTCCGACTGCCGCTGATCGGAGAGCGGCAGCGCAGCCAGTGACACTCCCGTCCCAGGCGCGCTGACCGACCGCTACGTTGGCCCGGTGAAGGGGGACACACACCATGGGGGCCCGTAGCGGCGCGAACTACCTCGACGGTCTGGGAACCGATCGCGAGATCTGGATCGACGGCGAGCGGGTGTCCGATGTCCGTACGGACCCGCGCCTCGGTGGAGCCGCGCAGGCGATCGCCGAGCTCTACGACCTGCAGCTCCGCGCCGACCTCGTCGACGACATGACCTACGAGTCCCCCACAACGGGAGATCGCGTCGGCCTGTCGTTCATCGAACCGCGCTCGGTGGCGGATCTCGTGCGACGACGGCAGATGGTGAAGACGTGGATGGATCACACGTCGGGGATGTTCGGCCGGTCTGCGGACTTCATGAACATGATGGTCACCGGGCTCGCCATCGCCGCCGACGACTTCGACCGCGACGAACGGCCCTACGGCAGGTTCCTCCGGGAGTACTACGAGCTCATCCGCGAACGCGACCTGGTGCTCACCCACACGCTCGTCACCCCGCAATACGACCGCTCACGTCCGGTCGAAGAACAGACCGCGGATGTCGCAGCCCACGCAGTCAGCGAGACCGCCGAGGGATGGATCATCCGTGGCGCGCGCATGGTGAGCACCCTGTGCGCGCACTCCGACGAGATGCTCGTCGCGCCATCGAGCTATCTCGCCAGCACCGAGGACGCCGCCCAGTACGCGTTCTGTTTCGCCCTGCCGATCGACACACCGGGAATGCGCTTCATCTGCCGGCCCTCGTTGACGCCGCAGGGCGCCGGCTCCCCGATGGACCACCCGCTCAGCCATCGTCTCGACGAGATCGACGGGATGGTGGTGTTCGACGACGTTCTCGTTCCGTGGGAGCGCACGTTCGTGTACCGCGATGTCGCCATGTGCAACGGGTTGTTCAACCGCACGGGCGCCATGGAACACGTGATGCACCAGTTCTCCACGAAGAACCTCGCCAAGGCGGAGTTCATGATGGGGCTCGCGTTCCGCCTCGCCGAGTCGACCAACGTCGACCAGTTCCTCCACGTCCAGAACATGCTGAGCGAGCTGATCGTGTTCGCAGAGCAGACGCGCGCAGCCCTCATCGCCAGCGAAGTGCAGGCCGAACCGGATCGCTTCGGCGTCTATCGGCCCGCTTCGATGCCCCTGTGGACCGTTCGCCAGAGCTTCCCCCAGCAGTTCCAGCGCATGTGCGAGATCATCCAGATCATCGGGGCAGGAGGGCTCGCCGCCGTCCCGTCCTATGCCGAACTCGACGGTCCACGAGGCGGCGATGTCGAGCGCTACTTCCAGGCGGCCAACCTCGGCGCGCGAGAGCGCGTCCGGCTTTTCCGGTTGGCATGGGACGCCAGCTCGTCCGGATTCGCCGGACGCCAGCAGCTGTACGAGCGCTACTACTCTGGCGATCCGGTACGACTCGCCGCCGCACTCTTCGACCTGTACGACCGCGATCGGTACACCGATCGCATCGACCGATTGCTCGACCGGCTCGAAAGCCAACCCACACCGGGCGTTCCGGGAGGCCGGCAGTGACCGAACGGTTGAAGGTGACCATCGGCGACGTCGAGCTGGCCAACCCGATCGTGTGCGGGGCGGGCGAGCATCTCATCGAGCCGTCCGGAGTCGAGGCCGCCATCGCCGCTGGAGCCGGGGCCGTCGTCGTGAAGTCGGCCAACGAGAGCGAAGCGGCCCGGCGCCAACTCGCCCACACCGACTACGCGCTGCTCGGCCCTGGCTTCGAACGGCTCGACTGGACCCACGATCGCATCGCCGATGCCAGCCTCCTGAATCGCTCAGGCCTGTTCCCCGGCACCCTCGACGAGTGGATCGAGATGACCGCTTCGCTGGTGGCAGCTGCAGGAGACACGGTTGTCATCCCGAGCGTCATCCCCGGCGATCCCGAGGTCGCGCCCGAGCTCTGTGGCCGGGTCGTGGCCGAAACACAGTGCCGGGTGCTCGAGCTCAACACCGGAGCGCCCCATGGGCGCGAGGCAACCGACGGTGCGATCACTCTCGTCACCGAGACCGACCGCCTCGCTGCGTTGGTGGCCGCTGTGCGCTGTGAGGTCGACGTCCCGATCTGGTTGAAGCTGACAAGCCAGACCGACGATGTCGCAGCGCTCGCCGCTGCGGCGTTCGACGCGGGCGCGGCGGCGGTCACCCTCATGGGTCGCCACATGGCGTTTCTCCCCGACCTCGACACGCAAGCACCTGTGCTCGGAACCTTCGCCGCGTACGGCGGGCAGTGGGCTTTGCCGCTCACGTGCAGGTGGCTCGCGCTCACCCGGGCGCTCGTCGGCCCCGAGCGACCCCTTCTGGCCACCAACGGCGCACGCACCGGCCTCGACGTCGCGCGGTTCCTTCTCGCCGGAGCCTCCGCTGTCCAGATGAACACGGCGGTGTTCGCAGGCGGGTTCGGAGCAATCACCGACGCCATCGCTGAGCTCGACCGTTACCTCCTGGATCATGGCGACACGGCGTCTGCGCTGATCGGACGGGCGGCCGATCGGATCGGCACCTACACCGACCAGCCAGCAGATCCGCAGGCATGGCAGCGTTTCGTGCCCCAGGAGTCCCGCCCTGCGACCTCGACGAGGAGCGACCGATGAGCGCCGACGATCCCCCATCCGGCAATGCCCCATCCGACAATCCCCCATCCGACAATCCCCCATCCGGCAGTGCCCGTTTCGACAATGCCCCACCCGACATGACGGTCTTCGACGGCGAACGGTCGGCCGCCGGCTACCGGATCAACAAACTCTCGGCGAGCCTGATCGATCCCGAGAACCGCACGGCGTTCGTGGCGGACGAGGACGCCTACTGCCGTCGCTTCGACCTGACGGACGACGAACGGCGGTTGATCGCCGACCGCGACTGGAACGGCGTCGTTGCGGCGGGCGGCAACATCTACGTCTTCCTGAAGATCGCTGCGACGATCGGCTCCAACCTCATCGAGGTCGGAGCCGAGATGCGCGGCGAGACCGTCGAGCAGTTCATGGCGACCCGCCCGATGCACGGAGGAGGGTGATGGCTGAGATCGTGGGCGGGATCGGAGTGAGCCACGCACCCTCGCTCGCTCGGGCGTATGACCAGGGGCTCGGCGACGAGCCGGACTGGAAGCCGGTGTTCGACATGTTCGAGCCCGCCGCCCAGTGGCTCGCCGACCTCGCTCCCGATGCACTCGTCGTGGTCTACAACGACCACGTCAACCGCTTCTTCTTCGACGCGTACCCGACATTCGCGCTGGGCGTCGCCGGCGAGTACCACCAGGCCGACGAGGGCTGGGGTCATCGCCCGCTTCCGGACCTCGTGGGCGATGCCGCTCTCGGCTGGCACGTCGCTCGTTCAATCGTGGCCGATGAGTTCGACCCGACGATCTGTCAGGAGATGGACGTCGACCACGGCATCTACTCGGTACTGCCGTTCCTCGCGCCACCGCCGTGGTCGACACCGATCGTCCCGCTCGCCGTCAACGTCATCCAGCATCCGTTGCCGACGCCACGGCGCTGCTACCGGCTGGGTCAGGCGATCGGCCGGGCGGTCGACAGCTACGACTCAGACGCCCGCGTCGTGGTGATCGCGACAGGCGGGATGAGCCACCAGCTACACGGATCCGACTTCGGGCACCTCGCCCCGGACTGGGACAACGAGTTCCTCGACCGCCTCGAAGCCGACCCCGACTCACTCTGCGATCTCGATCACCTGGACTACATGCACCGTGGCGGTGCCGAGTCGGTGGAGGTGATCATGTGGCTCGCGATGCGCGGGGCCATGGGCGAACGGGTCCGGCGAGCCCATCGTGCCTACGCCGCCCCGATGCTCACCGGCTACGGGCTGGTGTGCTTCGAGCCCGAGCGACCCTGAAGCTCAGCTCGCCATCGCCGGCTGCTCGCGCTTGGCGAGGCGCCGGGTCTGCCCGTACGTGGCGGCGGTGGCCAGGATGAGCGCCAGGCCGAAGATCGCGTTGGCGTAGTTGACGCCGCGGTAGTCGAAGACGGTGTAGAGCGCGCCGGAGGACAGCCCTGCGAGGGCGCCCGAACCGATCATCGCCGCGTCGCCGATGCCCTGAACCGCAACGCGCTGGTGCACCGGGTAGAGCGACACGATCAGGCTCGACGCTGCGATCACACCGAAGCACCACCCGAGCCCGATGAGGAAGTTGCCCATGAACACGCCGAGCTGCCCGGCGGGCGGGGTGATCGCTGCCCAGTAGGCGCCCCAGGTACAGAGGCCACCGGCGATGTAGATCATCGGGAACTTGCCGATTCGGTCCGTGAGCTGACCCACGATCGGGGAGAAGGCGTACATCCCCCAGATGTGCATGGCCATCATCATTCCGATCGCGTTCTGGCTCTGTCCGCCGTCGTCCATGTGGATCGGCGTCAGCGCCATCACTCCAACCATGGTGACCTGGCTGATCACCATGGCGAACACGGCGAGCCGCGCCGCGGGGTTCTCCCAGATCAGCCGTATCGCCTCACGCGACGAGGGTCCCTCGTCCTCGGTGCCCGATTGGCCGATCCCCCCGGCCACCACCAACGGATCGGGCCGCAAGAAGAACTCCACGATCGCGCCAGCGACGAGAAAAGCCAGCCCGGAGAACAGGTACGAGCCCGCCTTGTCCGGCAGACCGAGCGTCTCGCCGAAGTTGCTCGCGAATCCCGATGCGACGGACCCCGTCGTCGAGCCGATGGTGGTCGCCCAGACGATCAGGCTGATCGTGCGGGCGCGACGGTCTTCTTTGGCGAGATCGGCTGCGGCGTATCTGGTGGCCAGATTCGCAGCGCTTCCGGCGCCTGCCCCGAGGATCCCGATGCACAAGAGGGGGTAGCTGCGCACGATGGCGGCGATCACGGCGATGCCCGCACCGCCCGCGCCGACGAGGTAGGCCATTCTCAGCCCGGCACGCCGGCCCAGGCGCCCCATGGTCCGCGACAGCGGAACCGACACCAGCGCGGCGCCGATCGACAGACAGGCCGCGGCGATGGTGGCGAGTGTTGCGCTCCCGGTGATGTCCTTGGCCAGGAGCGCAGACACGATGTAGGTCGCGACGAGCCCGATTCCGCCCGAACCCTGGCTGGCCAGGAGGACGAGGACCGTCCGCTTCTGGATGCGCTCCTTGTCGTCCGCGCTGTAGCTGACTTGGGGAGGCACGGCACCGACCATGGCAACAGCTTGGCGCAGATCGCGCCGCGGCGCTCAGACGATCAGCCGTCCGCGACCGCGATCGTGATCTCGCCGCCCGAATGCAGCGAGCAGAATCCGATGAACGACGCCGTCTCGCCGAACGTCTTCTCGAGCGTTTCGCCTGGATCGACCGAGTAGGGCCCGATCTGGTGGGCAACCACGTCGCCGTTGACGATCACGAGGACGTCACGGAGGCGGAAGTCGAGCTCCTCGGGGAACAGGTTCACGTCCGCTCCCGCGGCGAGGAGTGCGGAGGTCCCATCCGGGATCTCGATGGTGAACACATCGGCCTCGGGGTCGTCCACCACGCGTGCGACGACCAACGGCACACCGACCAGCAACACGGCAGCCACGACGAATCCCAGCACGACCGGCAGGCTCGGCCGGGCGTCGTCCATTTCAGTCCTCGTTCCAGTCGCGAGGCTCGTCACCGAAGTACGTGAGGCGAGCGGTGCGTGACGAGTCGGACTTGCCCATGTAGCCGACGGCGATGTGGTCCATGTGCTGGATGGCCCGGGCGAGGGGCATGGCCTGGGCGTTGATCGAAGCCTTGGAGGCGGTCACCGGCACGGGCGGCTGGTTGACCACGGCAGCGGCGAGTCGCTCGGCCGCAGGTACGAGCTCTGCGTCGTCATCCACGGTCTCGGTGAAGAAGCCGAAACGGTCGAGCTCGTCTCGGCCGTATGTACGGCCGAGAATCAGCATCTCCTTGGCGCGATGCGGTCCGACGAGGTTGACCAGCACGGGGACCGAATGCCAGGTGAGGTTGAACCCGATACTCACCTCGTTGAGACACAGCTGGATCGACGGGCCACCGATTCGAAAGTCGCACGCCGCCGGGAACACACCACCGCCACCGATCATGTGGCCGTGGCAGAGCGCGATCGTGATGGCGTTCATGTGAAGCAGCGTGTCGTACATGCGCGCACCGTTCTTCGAGCCGAGCATTGCGTCGAGGCTGGTCGTTCGCTGCTGCTTGAGGTCAGCGCCCGAGCAGAACGACTTGCCCTCGCCGCGCAAGATCACCACCCGGACCGACGGATCCGTGTCGAGCAGGAGGCAGGCCTGCTGAACGTCGGCGACCAGCTGGGCGTTGACGGCGTTGTGCACCTCGGGGCGGTTGAGAACGAGGTGACGAATGGGTCCCTCTCCCTCGATCTTCACGGTGTCCAGTTCGATCCTCGCATCGCTCATCGGTGCAGTCTCGCAGGCTCGATCTACGCTGGCTGGATGGCTTCGGTGCGCACCAACGTGCGATACATCAATCCCGAATGGCGTGATCGGGCCGAGCCGCCGCGTATCGGAGACCGCGAGTCGCGCCACGCCAACACCTCCCTCTTCGAGGTCGACATCCACGACGGCCGCGAGTCGGCGGACCTCGGGCTCGAGGTCTCGGGCTTCGAGCTGGTCACTGGATCGGCGCTCACCTGCGGAACAGACCGCCAAGACGTTCGCGAGCACCACGAGCCGGAGATGGTCGCACTCGTCAAGGAGCACACCGGCGCGACAGACGCCTACGTGTGGTTCCACCTGATCCGCACCGAGGATCAGAGTGATTTCAACACTGCGTACTCCCGGTTCGTCCACTGCGACTTCAATCGCAAGGCGCTACGCCGCATGACCACCGATCTGCTCGAGCGTCGCGGCCTCGAGATCAACGAGACCTCGTCGTATGCGTGGATCAACACGTGGCAGCCCTTCGATCACCCCGTCGAGCAGAACCCTCTCGCCACCCTCGACGTGCGAACCCTCGAGGACGGCGACCTCGTCGACTACCGCTACACCGGCTACGACGGCGAAGGCGGCCTCGTGGCAGCGCCCGTCTACAACCCGGCGCACCGTTGGTACTCGTACTCGGGCATGCAGACCGACGAGGTGCTGATCTCCAAGCAGCTCGACAGCCGCCCGGACCACGTGCAGCAGACTCCGCACACGGCATTCGAACTCCCCGGCGCGCCCGCCGACGCGGCGCCGCGCCGCAGCGTGGAGATGCGCCTGCTCGCTGTCTTCGAGTGACGTCGGGGTCGCCAGACACGCGGGCGTCGTAGTATCGAGCCATGGGGACACAGCAGATTCTGAGCCCGGTGTCGCCGCCGCGCGTCACCGACCGACCCATCGCAGCTCGCCCGGCCACCCTCGACGGGCTGCGCATCGGACTCCTCGACAACCAGAAGGCCAACGCCGGACGGCTGTTGGACGGGGTGGCCGCTGCGCTTGAGCGACGGTTCGACGGCGTGGAGCTCGTGCGCGAACTCAAGATCGCCACCTCGCCATCACCCGAAGCGGTGATGAATCGTCTTCAGGACTGCGACGCGGTGGTTCTCGCCATCGCCGATTGAGGCAGCTGTACGTCGTGGAGTGTCCACGACTCCGTCGAGCTGGATGGCGCAGGCGTTGCCACCGTCGTGTTGTGCAGTGACGAGTTCGGTCCGCTCGGACGGGCCGAATCGGAGGTGCTCGGCCTCGCCGGGATGCCCCTCGTTCCGATCCCCCACCCACTCGCCGACAACGACGAGGAGCTGGTCGCCGCCAAGGCCGCCGGGATCGTCGACGATGTCATCGCCGCGCTCATCGGGGATGCCGAGGAGGTCCGTGCCGAGCATGCGACGCGTTTCGTTCGGCTCACCCAGCGCCGGCTCGAGGGAGGCGCTGTCTGTGTCGACGACGTCTGCGCGATCGACTTCGCGCTGGATCCCTCAGCTGCGCCTGGCGGTTGAGCCGTGGCCGCTGAGCTGATCGAACTCTCCGACGATCAGGAGGCGTTCGACGACCAGCTGGACGAGAGGGGTTGGTCGGACGGTCTCCCCGCCGTTCCGCCGACGCCCGACCGTGTCGAACGGATGCTCGCCGGCGCGGATCGGCCGCGGGATCTCGAACTCGGGGTGATGCCGCCCAAGCACGGCGTGGTGACCATCGAGTCGCTGGCGGTGAACGCGGTGATGGCCGGCTGTCGGGCCGAGCACTTCCCGGTCGTGGTGACCGCTGTCGAGGCGATTCTGGATCCGGCGTTCAACCTGTTCGCCGTCCAAAGCACCACCCACCCCTGCTCACCGCTGGTGATCGTCAACGGCCCCATCGCGGCCGAGCTCGGGATCAACTCCCGGTACGGAGCCTTCGGCCCCGGGCACCGCGCCAATGCGACGATCGGACGGGCGGTCCGGTTGACCCTGCTCAACGTCGGCGGGGCAGCTCCAGGAGTGCTGGACCGGTCGACACAAGGGCAGCCGTCGAAGTACTCGTTCTGCATTGCCGAGAACGAAGCCGAGTCTCCCTGGCATCCTCTCCATATCGAACGCGGGTGCGAGGTCGGCCAGTCCGCAGTGACCGTCGTGGGATGCGAAAACCCTCACAACATCAACGACCACGTCAGCGGCGACGCCGAGGGTGTGCTGGTGACCGTCGCTGGGTCCCTGGCCAACATGGGAACCAACAACGCCTATCTCCACGGCGGGCCGGTGCTTGCCCTCGGCCCCGAGCACGCGGCGATCATCGGCGCGGCCGGCCTCACGAAAGACGACGTGCGCCGCTATGTCTATGAGCACGCACGCGTGCCGCGGGAGATCTGGGAGCGCGGCGGCATGGCGGGAATGCTCGATGCCCCATCACCGGACTCGGACATGATGCCGATCATCAGCGACCCTGAGGACCTGATCGTCATCGTCGTCGGCGGCTTCGGCCGGCACTCGTCGTGGCTCCCGACCTTCGGCGCCAGCACCCAGGCCGTCACCCGCCCCATCGCCGACGCCTCAGGCACCCCGATCCAGAGCGTGATGGACCTTCACTGAACCCTTCCCCTTTCGGGAGCCGACGCGCCCGGAAATCAGTCGTTGGGACCGTAGTTGTCCACAACCCACTAGCCAGCGCCATCGGGCGTGAGTGCGATGTCCACACCCACGCTGTCCACGAACTCATCCGCCGACCACGCACCATCCGACCCAATAGCGACCAGGCAGAACCCGACTGACACCACCCACAGTGCAACCCTCTGGACCACCGTCGCAGAATTCTCGCACGTGGTGGTTTCGTAGCGCTACCCCCAGGTCATCCACAGGTTGCCCACAAAGCCGGCCGAAGGCCGCCTCCGTCGGCGCGTTCACCCGAAGAGCGCCGGCTCCACTCCCCAGCGAATACCGTTGCGCACCAGCCGGGCGAACCCGTCCGTGTCCCACGAGCCACGAAACTCAGGCGGCGTCGTGCCGTCGGCCGCCACCGAAGGGTCCACGTAGGGCTGGCCGTTGGTGGCGGGCGAGTGGGTGTGCCCCAACGCAACGTACGCGACCGCCCCCTCGCCGTGGTTCCGCACGAGGCCCAGGACCCGCCGGCCGTCGACCCGCACGGAGGTGTCGTTCTCGACGTCGAACCCGAACCGCGGATCGGGGTCCTCCGGCAGATGGGTCGTGAGCAGCACTTGGGCCTCGGGGTCGAGCACCTCAACGAAGTACAGCTCGTCGGCCGTTTCGAACCCCGACTCCACGCCCTCGGTGATCGGGTGGCTCGCCTCGACCTCGACCGTGAATCGCCGGAGCGGAGGGTGGTTGAGAAAGAAGGCGCCCAAAGTGTCGTGATGGTCAAGCCTGACCATGCGGCGACGGCGACGGTCGCCATCAACAGACACCGCCTTCCCACCGCTCGTTCCGTGGAGCGCAAACCACCGACCCCCGGCGGACAACCAGTCGTCGATCGCAGCCGCCTGCGTCGGACCGGGAAACGGCCCAGACGTGTAGGTCACCAGGAGCTGAGTCGTCGGCAGCCACGTCTCGACGTCGTCGAAGTTGGACGAGATCGTCGGCTGTGCGTGGTCGACCTCGCCGACGAAGTCGAGCAGGCGCCGCTGCACGTACGCCATGTCGTGGCCCGCCGTCGAACCGGGCGGAAACCCGCCGATCACGAGATGAATGCCTGGAGCACTCGGTCGGGGCATCGCTGTTCTCCTCTTCGGTCATTTAGGTTCCAGGAGCGCTCCTGGAACCTATTTCTGTCGGGGCGTCGGGCTTCAGACGAACTCGGCGAAGAACTCGAGCATCAGCCGGTTCAACTCCTCGGTCGCCTCGAGCTGCAACCAGTGGCCCGCTCCGTCGATCACGATTTCGTCACGTAGGTCCTCGAAGCGTTCGGCTTGGCCTTCTGGCCGCAGGAAGTACTGCGCTGGATCCTTCGATCCCATGATGAAGCGGACCGGCTGCGGCACTTTCGCTCCTTCGAGTTGGGCTGTGTCGGACAGCAGCGTGGGGAGGTTGCGGTACCAGTTGATCGACCCACGGGTGCCGGACCGCTCGTACATCGAGACGTAGTAGTCCATGTCCTCCTCGGTCAGCCACGACGGGAGCTCGTCTGGCTCAGGGGGCATGAGGTCGAGGAAGTTCGTCGCCGTGCGCGAGTTGCCGCGAAAGTCGGTCGACCCCGACGCACCCAGGTACATCCTCAGGAGGTACGACCGCAGGTCCGCCTCCATCTCCCTTTCGGCGAGCCCGACCTCGCGGCAGTAGTACTCCCAGTAGAAGAAGCGGTCTCCCCAGAATTCCTGGGTGCACATCGCGGGCCAATTGGGGTCGCGCAGGTACGGAATCGACAGGCCCAACACGGCCCGGACCCGATCGGGATAGAGCAGGGCGACGTTCCAGCCGGCGATCGCACCCCAGTCGTGGATCCCGAGCACGTAGTCGTCGTGGCCCAGCGCGGTCGCCAGGCCGTCGATGTCCGCGCAGAGATCGAGGATGCCGTAGTCGCTGACCTCGGGCGGGCAGTCGCTCATGCCATACCCGCGCTGGTCGGGGACGCAGACCCGCCACCCCTGGTCGAGGAGGGGATCGATCTGATGACGCCACAGGTACCAACACTGCGGGGCGCCGTGCATCAGGATCACGAGCGGTCGGTCGGGATCGCCCTCCACCACGCATCGCAGGCGGATGCCGTTGGTCTCGATCATCTCGAAGTTGCGATCCGCCAGCGCGTTCATTCGTGAAGGCTATTCCGGCCTCCCGGTACTGTGCTGCGGGGATCAGGAGCTCGAATGCTCAGCGCAGCCGACAACGAACTGCTCACTCGCACCGATCGGGAGACACCGATGGGCGAGTACTTCAGACGCTTCTGGCAGCCGGTCGCGCTCGGGCGAGAGGTCGCCGAACCGGATGGACCGCCGGTCCGGGTCGACATATTGGGCGACCAGTTCGTCGCGTTCCGTGACACCGAGGGCCGTCTCGGCCTGCTCGACGCCCGCTGCCCGCACCGCGGCGCGGACCTCTTCTTCGGACGCAACGAGGACTGCGGGCTTCGGTGCGTGTACCACGGGTGGAAGTTCGCAGTCGACGGCACGGCGGTGGAGCTGCCCAATGTCCCCGCCGATGCACCGATGCAGTCGACGATGCAAACCGGCTCGTACCCCGTGTGCGAGCGGGGCGAAGTGGTGTGGGCCTACCTCGGACCACCCGAGCGCCAACCCGACCGACCTCCGGCCCTGGAGTTCACCGCTGTCGGGGACGAGAACCGGTACGTCACCAAGCAGCTGATCGACTGCAACTGGGCCCAGGTGATGGAGGGCGACCTCGACACGTCGCACTTCTCCTTCCTCCACATGCCTGCGCCTTCGGTTCCCTCCAACGAGAACCCGAGCGCGCCGGCCGACGAGAAGCGCCTCCGGATGATTCGCCAGGATCCGATGCCGGGCTTCACCATCAAGGACCACGAGGTGGGCTTCATCGTCGGCGGGGCCAGGTTGAGCGACGACGACCAGCACTACTGGCGCATCACGCAGTACCTGTTTCCCTCTCACGGCACGGGCCCGTCGACCATGCCCGGCGAGACATACCTCGGATTCACGATCGTCCCGATCACCGACGAGGCCTGCTGGATGTTCACCTACGCCTGGAACCCGGAGCGACCGCTGACCGACGCGGAGCGCACCGGCTACGCGAGCGGCCACGCCGTCTTCGCCGCCCTGGGGCCCGACTTCCGGCCGCTCGCCAATCGGTCCAACGACTTCCTCATCGATCGCGACGCGCAGAAGCACCACACATTCACCGGAGTGAAGGGCCTCGCCGAACAGGACGCGATGATCCAGCAGAGCCAGGGGTTCATCGTCGACCGCACCAAGGAGAACCTCACGCGGACCGACGCGGCGATCGTGCGATTCCGCCGACGCATCCTCGACGAGGCCCGCGCGCTGGCCGAAGGTACCGAGCCGACCGCCGCGCACAACACCGCGATCTACCGCACCCGTCCGGGCAGCTGGTTCACGGGGCGCGACGTGGAGTTCGACGACGTTCTCGTCGAACGGTTCGGCGATCCGCACGGGCGGGTCGCAGCAACGACACCAGTTGGAGAAGATCGAACGTGACCACACGGGACTTCGACACCGTCATCGTCGGCGCCGGCTTCGCCGGCATGTACATGCTCAAGCGGCTCCGCGATGCCGGCCTGCGGGTCCGCGTTCTCGAAGCCGGCACGGACGTCGGCGGCACCTGGTACTGGAATCGCTATCCGGGCGCCCGATGCGACGTGCCGAGCATGGAGTACTCGTACTCCTTCGACGACGACCTCCAGCAGGAGTGGGAGTGGAGCGAGGTGATGTCCGCCCAGCCGGAGATCCTCGACTACGCCCGCCACGTGTCCGAACGATTCGACCTACGACGCGACATCCAGTTCGAGACCCGAGTGGAGACCGCCGTCTACGAAGACGGCGGGTGGACGGTGCGTACCGACGCCGGAGACAGGCTCACCAGCCGCTTCTGCATCATGGCGACCGGCTGTCTGTCGGTGTCCAACACCCCCGACCTCCCGGGCCTCGATTCTTTCGAAGGTCGTGTCGTGCACACCGGCCGGTGGCCCAAGGAGGGCGTCGACCTCGCGGGGAAGCGGGTCGGCGTGATCGGCACGGGCTCGTCTGGCGTCCAGGCGATCCCGGTGATCGCCGAGACCGCGGCGCACCTGACCGTGTTCCAGCGCACGCCCGTGTACACCTTCCCGGCTAACAACCGCCCGCTCCGAGAAGACGTTCAGACCGCGTACAAGGAGCACTACGGCGAGGTGCGGCAGCGCCAGCGGCACTCGGTCGCCGGGTTCTCTGGCTTCAACCCGCTCCGGCCGCAGCCGTCGAAGGACCAGGCCGAGAGGCCGAAGCGCCCACCGCGCCCCGAGATCCTCGAGACGACTCCGGACGAGCGCCGCGCGATGTGGGAGGAACGGGGGTTCAGGACCTTCGACACCTACCGCGACATCTACAGAGACCTCGACGCCAACGAGCTGGCAACCGAGCTCTACCGCGAACACATCGCCGCGGTCGTCGAGGACTCTGGCACCGCCGAGCGCCTCATGCCGCGTGGTTACCCTCTCGGCTGCAAACGGCAGGTGCTCGACACGGACTACTACGACACGTTCAACCGGCCCAACGTCGACATCGTCAGCCTCCAGGAACACCCGCTCGAAACGATCACCGCGAGCGGCGTCCGCACCGGGGCCGGGGAAGTCGAGGTCGACATCCTCGTGCTCGCCACCGGCTTCGATGCGATGACAGGGGCCCTCGATCGGATCGACATCCGGGGACGGGACGGTCGGGCGCTGCGCGACAAGTGGGCAGACGGGCCGCGGGCGTATCTCGGATTGCAGATGGAAGGGTTTCCCAACCTGTTCACGATCACGGGCCCGGGGTCACCTTCGGTCCTGAGCAACGTGATCGTGTCGATCGAGCACCACGTGGAGTGGATCGACGAACTGCTCGAGCACATGCGGGACCACGGGTTGTCGACCATCGAACCCACGGCCGAGGCCGAAGAGGACTGGGGTCGTCACGTCAATGAGGTCGCCGACGGAACGATGTACACCGCGCCGACCTGTTCGAGCTGGTACCTCGGCTCCAACATCGAAGGCAAGCCCCGTCAGTTCATGCCCTACGTCGGAGGTGTCGGCCGGTACCGCGCCGCCTGCGACGAGGTCGTGGCCAACGGCTACGAAGGGTTCGTTCTGTCGTGACAGACCCCGTCGAGATTCCCGAAGCCGTTGTCGAGATGCGATCGCGCCGCGACGCCGTTCGCACCGAAATGGGCGGTGAGGCCAAGGTCGCCGCGATGCGCGAGCGCGGCGAGCGGACGATCCGCGAGCACATCGACGGCTTCGTCGACCCGGATTCTTTCGTCGAGCTGGGCACGTTCAGCCGTTCGATGAACCCCGACGACAAGGACAACACCCCAGGCGACGGCAAGATCGGCGGACACGGGACAGTGGCGGGCCGGCCCGTCACGGTGTGGGGCGACGACATCACCGTCAAGAGGGGCAGCAGCTCCAAGGTCGGGAGCCGCAAGCTCGAACGACTGATCGAGGCGGCGTACCGAGCGGGGAATCCGCTCGTTCACTTCGGCCAGACCGGTGGGGCGAGGATCCCCGACACTCTCGGAACCGAAGGCTTCGTCGAGGTGACACCCGGCGGCCTGCTGCCGGTGCGCCAACGGCGAGTTCCGATGGCGACAGCGATCGTCGGCCAGTCGTTCGGCGGCTCGTCGTTCTACTCGGCGCACAGCGATTTCACCGTCCAGGTGCGCGGCACCGCAATGGCGGTCACCTCGCCCCGGGTCGTCGAGGTGGCCACCGGTGAGCAGATCGGTTTCGAAGAGCTCGGCGGCGTCGAGGTACACGCCCGCGATACCGGGCAGATCGATCAGATTGCGGAGAGCGACGACGAGGCATACGAGCTCATCAGGCAGTTCCTCTCCTACCTGCCCCAGAACATCCACGAACCACCGCCGAGGATCCCCTTCGACGAGCCCATCGATTCGGATCCAGAGCTGTACGAGCTGGTGCCCGAGTCGCGGCGCCGCGCGTATGACATGAGGCGGGTCCTCGGTCGCTTGGTCGACGACGGGCAGTTCCTCGAGATCCGGCCGCTGATGGGTCGCTCTGTTGTCTGCGCGCTCGCTCGCATCGCTGGCCACTCGGTCGGCGTGGTGGCGTCCAACCCGATGTTCCAGGCCGGAGTTCTGGGACCAGAGGCCATCGAGAAGATGACACGCCTGGTACTGCTGTGCGATTCGTACTCGATCCCGCTCATCACTCTGCAGGATGTGCCCGGCTTCATGGTCGGCCAGCAGGTCGAGCACGACCGGCTGCTCTACAAGGCGATCGCCGCGCAGCAGTGCCTCCGCCTCGCTGGGGTGCCGAAAATCACGGTGGTGTTCCGAAAGGCGTACGGTCTGGCGTTCTACAGCCTCGGCGGACCCGACCAGGGGTTCGACGAAGTGCTGGCCTGGCCAGGAGCCGAGATCGGCTTCATGGATCCCGATGTCGGCGCCAACGTGCTGTACGGCGGCGAGCTTGCGGCGCTTCCCGACGACGAACGAGGGGCCGAGCTCGAACGGCGCGCAGCGGCCCTTCGCGACGCCACCGACATCTACGACGGTGCCGGAGTGATGCGCATCGACGAGCTCATCGATCCCGCCGATACGCGGCCGGTCCTCGCCCGGTTCTTGGAACGGCACGCCGACCGCCCGTTCCAGAGCGGAGCCGAACGCCCACTGAGCAGCTGGCCCACCTGCATCTGATCGACCACTTGCCTAGCCTCGCTGGCGATGAGCTGGAACGACGACGTCAATGAGCTCCGGCGCCGCCAGGCGATGGCGGCGGAGATGGGTGGGGCCGACAGCGTCGCTTTCCACCACGGACGCGGCAAGCTCACGGTGCGCGAGCGCATCGATCTGCTGCAGGACCCGGGCACGTTCCGGGAAGTGGGCTCGCTGACCGGCTCCCCCACCTGGGCCGACGACGGAACGCTCGAATCGCTCCAGCCGGCCGCTGTCGTGACGGGCACCGTCCGGATCGACGGGCGGCGGGTGACGGTGGGCGGCGGCGACTTCACGATCCGAGGCGGCTCGGGCGACGCCGACGACGCCATCATTCCCAAGTGGAACTGGATCTATCGCCACTCGCTCGACCACCGGCTCCCCCACATTCGGCTTCTCGACTCGGCGGGCGGCAGCGTCAAGACGTTCGAGAAGATCGGGCGCACCTACGTGAGCCAGACCGACGGGATGTTCCTGTCGGCCAGGTTGATGCAGCAGGTGCCGGTGGTCAGCGCGGCCCTCGGTTCGCTCGGCGGCCTGCCTGCGGTCGAGGCCTGCTTCTCCCACTTCTCGATCATGGTGAAGGGCATCAGCCAGCTGTTCGTCGGTGGTCCCCCTGTGGTGAAGGCCGGGCTCGGCATCGACATCACCAAAGAAGAGCTCGGCGACGAACGCGTCCAGATCCCCAATGGCGTGATCGACAACCTGGCTGAGACCGAAGAGGACGCCTTCGCCCAGATCCGTCGCTTCCTCTCCTATCTCCCGCAGTCGGTGTGGGACATGGCTCCCCGCACCGAGGCGACCGATCCGGTCGACCGACGCGACGAGCGGCTGCTCGAGATCATCCCCCGCAACCAGCGGCGCACCTACGACCCGCACACGATCATCGACGCCGTGGTGGACGAGGGCTCGTTCTTCGAGATCTCGCCCCACGCCGGCAAGTCGCACATCACCGGACTGGCCCGGGTCGACGGCTATCCCGTCGGTGTGATGATCAACAACCCCCGCTACCTCGCGGGCGGCATGGACCTTGTCGCGGGACAGAAGGCTGTCCGGCTCGTGCAGCTGTGCAACACATTCCACCTGCCGTTCGTGTGGCTCGAGGACGCACCCGGGGTCGCCGTGGGCCCCGAGCACGAGGCTCAGGGAGCCGTTCGCTACGGCGCGCGTGCGACGACGGCGTTCGCCATGAGCTCGATGCCGATGATCGTGTTCATCATCCGCCAGGCCTACGGCGTCGGCGGGGCACTCCACTGGCGCCCCTACGACATGTACCGGCGCTACGCCTGGCCCTCCGCCCACTGGGGCTCGATGCACATCGAAGGTGGCGCCACGGCCGCGTACCGGCGCGAGATCGAAGCGGCCGACGACCCAGAGGCCAAGCGGCAGGAGATCGAGGATCGCCTGCAGAACCTCGGTTCGCCGATGAGGACCGCCCATGCGTTCGACGTCGAGGAGATCATCGATCCTCGCGACACGCGACCGCTCCTGGCGGAGTTCGTCCAGGACGCCCAGGCGGTCATCCGGACGCAGCTGGGGCCGACGGCAGGCCCCAGCTATATGCCGTAAGGAGCCGCGCGAGTAGGGAGGAGCGCCAGCGACGACCGCATCGGAGGCGTGGCCCGAGCGGCCCGTCGCCGAAGGCGACAAGAGCGGAGTGCAGCGACTCGGGAACCGCAAACCTTCACCTACCCGGTTGATGTCCCAAGCGGCCGTCACTCGTCCATGTCGAACCGCCGGTCGAAGATCTCCCGCAGTTCTCGGGGACCCTCGAATCTCGGGCGGCCGTCGTATCGCAGAGCCGGTGTGAAATCCTCGCCGGGTCGCCACCACCACACGTCGGGCGTGAGGGCGTTGGGCCCTTCCGCATAGGCGGTGACGGCACTCACGAGCGTCGCCGTGGCGTCGTTGACGAGCTGGGCATCATTGTCCAGCGGCGCGACGAGAATCTCGCGAGCAGTCGGGACAGCGACGAGTGCTCCGGCTTCGGGGAGCGGCCCGACGTGCTGGGGTAGGTCGAAGAGATGTCCGGTGCTGAACAGCGAACTCCCCGCGAGCCGGGTGACTCGACCGCCGAACCCTCTCTCGATCCGCTGCCGCAGGCGCGCTCGCTTGCGGACCTGAACGGTTCCGGCGAGCAGCAGTTCCTCGCTGCTGCGGTTCCACCCTCTGGTGTGCTCGTCGCCGAGCCACATGCTGTGGCCCTGGATATCGAGGGCAAGGCCGAACGCCATGCCGCTCGGAAGCGAAAGCGCGCTGCCGTCGAGCTGGTCGATCAGCCCCGCCTGCGTCACACGGGTTCGCAGGTGCGGACGGGCCGCGGCGAAGGACTCGATGAGGCGACCGACCCGACGCAGGGGGCTGGCGGCCAAGAACTCGAAGTGCTGCTCGACAATCTCCTCCCACGCGGAGGGGCCGGCACCCGCGCAACTCTGCGCGAGGTTGAGCATCCCGCATTCGACGAGATCGATACCTTCGCCGATCGCGATCATCCCCTCGTCCGGTCGCGGATCGATCGCGCCGTGGAGCTCAGCTGCCGCGAGGGCGAGGCTCCAGAAGCGCTCGAAATCCGAGCGCTCGACGAATGGGCTCCACTCTGGCGGCTGTTGCGCGCGCTCGGTGGTGGACGGTTCTGACATGACTTCCTCCGCGTCTGGTCGACGTGACACGGGGAAGTCGTGTGTCGGTCACCCTACAGAGGCGACCGTCGAGCGCAACGGGCTCCGCGAGATCAGCGTCCAGGCGGACGGTGATGACGGATCGGGCGCTCCATCTTGGCGAACGCCGGCCATCTCGACCACGGGCGACCGGCCTCGAAACCACCGTCGATCACCATCTCTCGGCCCGTGACCCACTCCGACTCGTCGCTGGCCAACCACAGGGCCGCGTTGGCGATGTCCCGTGGCTCGCCCACTCGACCGAGCACCTGGCTCCCCTCACCCGCATCCCTCATCTGCTGGATCTGCGAGTCATCGGCGTCGGGGCGCCCGGCCGCCAGCGGGGTGGCGATGAACCCTGGGCAGATGCAGTTGACGCGAATGTTGTTCTCGCCGAGCTCGAGGGCGACCGACTTGGTGAGATGAATCACGGCACACTTCGCCACGCTGTATAGGTGCGGCGCGTAGCCGGGGCGAAGACCGGCGACGCTCGCGGTGGAGATGATCGAACCAGAGCCCTGGGCCTTCATCACCGGCGCCGCGTGCTTCATGCCGAGAAAGACGCTCTTGATCAGCACGTCCATCGTGAGGTCGTAGTCCTCCACCGACGTTGCCTCGATCGGACCGAGGGCCCCGCCGAACCCGGCGTTGTTGAAGAGGCAGTCGAGGCGACCCCAGCGGTCGGTCGCTTCGGCGATCATCGCCGCAACCTGTTCCTCGTCGCTCACATCGGTTCGAAGAAACGCTGTCGCCTCGCCGAGCTCGGCCACCAGCTCGGTCCCCTTCTCCTCGTCGAGATCGGCGACGAGCACCCGCGCGCCCTCTTCGACGAAACGGCGCACCGTCCCGGCGCCGATACCGCTCGCTCCACCGGTGATCACTGTGACGCTGCCTTCGAGCCTCATGTCTTGCCTCCTGTGCCGACGACCCTCGAGTCTCGCGGACCCATCATCGCGGCGCCCGCGTTGGGTGATCGACGCTCCCCCACCTTGTGCGCTGACTCATGGACACTGGTGTCACTGGCGATCGTCCGCTGCGGCAGGCGTTCACGACCGTGGGAGACCAGCCATGAGATCTGCACAACACCTGAGGTCAGGGCGCGGATTGGACGCCCGCTGGGCGACAGCCTTCCTGGTTGCCGTGCTGTTCATCAGTGCATGCGCGGACTCCGACGACACATCGACCGGCGGCGAGGGGAGTTCGGAGACCTCCGAGAGTCAGGCGCCGGCGGCGCCGGCGACGTTGGCCGATGGCGGCGCGTCCACGTCGGCGGCGCCCGCCACTTCGACCCCTGCCGCTCCCGCTCCGACCACCGCTCCACCGGCTGCCAGCACGACGGTGGCCGGTGAGGGCGACGAGCTCGACTGTCCGTGGCCCGGAGACCCCGTGACATACGGGGGGTTCCCCGACTACAGCGATGGAGACGGATTCCTGACGGCGATTCGGCTCGCCGGCCAGGGTTCGTTCGATCGCTTCGTCCTCGAGTTCGAAGGCGATGCGGGAGTGCCGACGGACAGCTACGTCGTGAGTTGGACCGCCACCCCGCCCGAGGCAGAGGGGAGCGGCTTGCCCGTGGCACCCGATGGCGACTGGTACCTCGAAGTGCGCCTGACGGGCTCGATGTTCAACTTCGACACCGAGGTCGCTTACGACGGGCCGACGTCGCTCACCAGCGACACCGCCAACGTGCGCGAGGCGCTGTCGGGCGGTTCGTTCGAGGGCTACATGCTGTGGGTGCTCGGAGCGGACGCGCCAAAGGGGTTCAACGTTTTCGGACTGCCTGGCCCGTCGCGACTCGTCATCGACGTGTGCACCGGTGGGCCGGACTGGGGCTGAATCAGCGGCGGCGACCCCGACGGCGCTCCACCTCGAAGATGCTCGTTCTCGACGGCACTGGGCGGAACGCGTTGGTGAGCTGCGCCTTGAGCCAGATGTGCTTGCCGGTGGCCACCGCGAAGGCACCCATCGCAATCAGCAGCATCGCGGCGATCGACAGGATCATCGACAGGCCCGGGCCGGTGAGCGGGAGGGTCTCTGCCTGCTCGACGGGTGCAGCCGTCTCGGATCCGGGGTCGGCTGCAGGCGCGGAGGCCGGCGGAGCCGCTCCGTCGCCGGTGGCAGTCTCGCCGGCTTGGGCCGTGCCGGGAGCGGCAACCTCGCCGGCGGGCGCGAGCTCGATCAAGCTGCGGGTGACGTTCACCCCTTCGAGCCGCCGGGCCGATCCGAGGAACTCGGCGAGAATGGTCTCGTCAGGAGCGACGCCGGTGAAGACCCACACGTCGTTCTCGAAGGTCGGCGTGCCCTTGATCCCGTAGACCTGGTACAGCGCCTCGAGCTCGGCCAGAAGTTCGAACGTGGTCGGCGGAGTGTCTGCCGGCACCGGAGCCACTGTGACCGTCGTCGGAACGAGCGTCGTGCTCGACGCAGCCGTCAACTCATCGCCGGCATCGGCCTCATCGTCCACGGTGAACAGCGAGCACGCCGACAACAGCAGTGCTCCACTTGCGACAAGGGCGACAAACCAGAACTTCTTCATGGCCACCTTCTACTCAAGAAATCCGCAGCGCGCCCGTTGAGTTGGCAGGATCTGAGTTTGTGGCAGAACAGGTAGTTCAATCAGCGTCTCAGCGCCGCGCCAGTGCCAGATGGCATCACCACGAGCGCTTTCGTCGGGACGTGGGCAGCGGACTCGCGGACTTCGGCTTCAATGGTGAGCCCTTCGTCTTTCAGGGAGAACGACGTGACCCAAAACCCAGGCCCGCTCGTCGACACGGAGTGGCTGGCCACGCACATCGAGCAGCCAGATGTCAGGGTGATCGACGTTCAGCTGGACCCCGAGGCCTACGACCGCGGTCACATCCCGGGCGCTCTCCGCTGGTTCGCGCTCGCGACGATCATGGACTCGGACTTTCGACACAACCTGGATCCCGCCGGCTTCGCCGAGTTGGCAGGCCAGGCCGGAATCGCTGAAGACACCCTCGTGGTGTGCACCAGCGAACATCCTGGCTTGGGTCCGTGGGCGTACTGGTACCTGCGCACGATGGGCCACGAGCAGGTGTGCGTGCTCGACGGTGGACCGCCCGCCTGGGCCGCCGACGGACATGAGCTGAGCACTGAGGAGGCGACGGCACTGACGGTGGAGCGGGTCGGCGTGCCCGTGCGCGAAGACTGGCGGGCGACGCTCGCCGACGTGCAGGCGGCCGTTGGCCCCGATGGTCCTGTTCTGGTCGACGTGCGGACAGCCGAGGAGTTCACGGGAGAGATCTTCCTCCTCGCGCCTCCCGGTGATGACGAGCGCGGAGGTCACATCCCCGGAGCGGCGCACGTGTACTTCGAAGAAGCCCACAACGAGGACCTCACCTTTCGCCCGCTTGAAGAGCTCACTGCGTTGTATGACCGGGCCGGCGTGGACGGGTCGGGGCCGGTAATCACCTACTGCGCTGTCGGGATGCGCTCCGCGCACACGTGGTTCGTCCTCTCGGAGCTCCTCGGGTACGCGGACATCGCGAGCTACGACCGCTCCTGGAACGAGTGGGGCCGACTGCCCGACACTCCTGTCGAGAGCTGACTCGCGTCAGGGGCGGCCGATGCCCAGCCGATCCTGTCCAGCCCGCTCCACAGCAGCGATGTCGATCCCAGCGTCTTCGCTGACGAGATACATGGCGACGACGGTCCCCTCCCACACAACTACGACATCCTCTGAACGTGTCTCCGCACCCAACTCCACCTCGAGCCGCACCACAGCCCGTCCGGTCTCGAGCGCATCGTTGTGATCTCGCTCGACGTCCCAAGGCTCGATCGAAGTGGGCAGAGGCGACCAGGAGACGTTCTCGCGGACAGCTGCCAACACGAGGCGGTCCGAGAGCATCCGATAACCCTCGCCCGCTCCGTTCCCGTCTGCGTAGCGGGTGACGAACTGCATCACGACCGGGAGCATGCGTCCGGGACCGCGCGGATCAACGAACTCCACCCACTGGCCCGCCACAACCCGATGTTCCGCGGAAAGATCCTCGCGTCCGAGGGCGTGATAGGCAGGCCCAGCATCGAAGTCCCTGATGTCATGAAACGGAAGCTCGACGTCGAGGTCCGCGCGGCCGAGTGGTCCTGGTGGTTGGGGCGACTCAGCAGCGTCTCCTGAACCACCGACATCCACGTGGCCTGCATCGCCCCCGAGGGTCGCCAGCAGCGACAGGTAATGAGGGTCGTCGAGCAGTCGAGGATTCAACTCGCCAGCCCGGGCACAGTCATCGAGGGCGGATTGGTGCGAGCCGAGCAATTGCCGAATCTGGCACCTCGCGTGGAAGGCATCCCAACGCGCTGAGTCCAGCTGCAGGCCCGCCCCGAAGAGGAGGTCGGAGGCGCCGCCCTCCTCATCACCTGCAAGCGAACGCACTACACCGCGCACGAGGTAGGAGATCGGGTGACCCGGCTCGGCGTCGACGAGCGCCTCAGCGCGATCCAGGGCACCGTCGAGATCCCCGGACCCTGTCGCATAGAGGAGGCTGAGGTTCGCGGTAGCGCCAACCAACGAGGGGTCGAGCTGAATGCTTCTTTCCAGCGCGGCGATCGCCTCCCCCGATGAATCGGGGCCCTCTCTGGCCAGGGCCGCCCCGAGGCTGGCATGAGCGAGCGCTGAGTCGGGGAACCACGCAACCAGCCGCTCCGCGGACGCCACATCCGCACCAACGGGCGATCGCAGAGCCTCGACCACGTTGTCGCGAACGGAGAGCGAAAGCCAGAGCCCCATCACGACGGCCAGAAGCAATGGCACCTCCAACCCCAGGCCACGGACGGGTCGAGGCGACGCCGACTCGGTCCTCCATCGGATACGCCCCACGAGATTTGCAAGAGCGATCTCGAGGGCCCGACCGACAGGGAGCCGGTGCGCTGTGGCGTACGCGACCAATGCGACAACCAGCAGCAAGAGATGGAAGATGAACGACGCCGTCAGTGCCGTCCCGCTCGCCTCGAGCCCAACCGCAGGCGGCAACCCGAAGAGCAGTACGAGCGAGATCGCCAAGCCGAGACCGCCTGCGATCGACACGAGCTGCGCGAACGAGTGCAGATAGCCAGGGTGCCCTTCGACCCAAGCCTCCCCGGAGCCAAAGTGTCGCCGCCATTGGCTCGAGCGGCGTGCGAGCCAGATTGTGCCGGCAAGAGAGATCAGCATCCCGCCAACGACCACCTCGACCGCGAGACTCCACCCTCCGGGCTCCATCGCTCTGCGTACTGTCGCAACTGCGTACATCTCCTCGAGGCGACCGAGGACGCCTGTCCTCACGCCGAGGAAGAACGCGAGCCCCGCGACAGCCAACCCGATGCTCAACGCGATACCTCCGACCAGTGTGTCGACGACGAGCCGAACAGGCGTGGGCGGCACCGCCAAGTAACGCGGGAATCGGAGGTTGCACGCGACCAGGAGCAGCCCCGCGACCGGCACCAATGCAACCGCAAGGGGCATCATGAGCATCCATGGGCCCGGGTCATAGAGCGCGGCCGGTAGACCGAGACTCTGTTCACCGCGCGACGGTCGCTGCGTGAAGACGAGCCACAGCGCCGGAGCGAACAGCACGATCGCCAGCCCCGCCTGGAGGAGAGTCCGAGTCACGGAGTTCCGCAGCACATGCGAGGTTCGCCATGTGAAGGCAAGTCCGAGAAGCTGCGCAGCTCGCCGGCGACCAGAGGATGCATCGCCGGGTGCGAACACCGCCTCTGAGTTCATCGACGAACTCAGGTGGTACTTCGCCGCCTCATCGGGGCGGTCGCCCATCTCGTAGTGATGCGCGAGCAGCGCGGCGAGGTGCGGGAGTTCGTCTGGATACATCCGTTCGATGGCGCCGGCGGTGCGGAGGTGGAGCTCCACTCGTCGGCGGATGAGCAGGCTCTCGTAGACCGTGTTCCAGGTGAGATAGTGAGTGAATTGGTGGCCTTCACCTGCCACCTGGGGCACCCACTCACGCAGAAACTCGTCTTGCTCGAGTGTGTGAATCGAACTGCGAATCGATCGAGGGTCATCGGTGACTGCCGCGAGCAGGTCGTCGGGGAATCCTCGCCCGATGACGGCCGCCTCCTGCGCGATTCGACGACTGCGGGGGTCGATTCGATCGAGTCTCGCGAGGAAGATCTGGCCAACGCTGTCGGGCACCGGTCCAGCCGGAGCCACAACAGCGTCTCCAGCGGCAAGCACCCGCGCGATCTCCTCGACGAAGAGGGGGTTTCCCTCCGCTCGCTCGAGCACGACAGCGCGCAGCCCGGGGTCCAGCCCCGATCCCCGGCTGACCACCTCGAGAAGGGTGGTCGCCTGCTCCGCAGTCAGGGGTCCAAGTGCGAGCTCCAGGGTGGGCTGCCGCAAGACGCGAGGCAGTCTCCGCGAGTGTGCGCGCGATGTGAAGATGATCATCACGCGGTGTGTCCGAAGGCGTTTGCCGATCGCGGCGAGAGCAGCGACCGAAAGTGGGTCCGCCCACTGCGCATCCTCGACGATCAGCAGGCGAGGTTTGTCCTGCGCCCACGCCGCGAAGAGTCCAGCAAGAGCTTGGATCATGTCCCGACGACGAGCGAGGGTCCCGCGTTCGACTCGCGTCCCGAGCATCAGTCGGTCGAGGGCCTCGCGCGATGCGCCATCGAGTTGATCACGGTCCGGAAGGTCCTCCAGCAAACCCGTCACGAGCTGCCGGATCGGATCGAGTGTGCCGGCCCCCCGCTGCGTGCACGCCGCGAGCACAGCCCAGGAAACCTCGTCGGCGATTCGGCCGACGAACTCGTGGACCAGCCGCGATTTGCCGATACCGGCCGCGCCCCGGAGCGCGACGACCTGGCCTTCGCCACGTTGGGCGAGCGTCCACGCGCGCGACAGCTGACCCAACTCGGTCGATCGTCCGATGAACGGTCGGCCTGGCGTGCGCCCTGGCCGCGGCGGGGCGCCGACGCCGAGAAGCTCGTGGGCGAGCACCGGTTCCTGGCGGTTCTTGACCGACAGCGACTCAGAGTCCCCCCACTGAAACCGGGCTCCCGCGAGTCTCTTGGTCGATTCGGCGACCAGTACCGAACCCGGCGAGGCCAACCCTTCCAAGCGAGAGGCCACGTTCACTGCGTCCCCGGTGATTGGGACCGCCCGTTGACCTGCGGTCGGGCGGCCGACAACCACTGGGCCCGTGTTGACGCCGATGCGCATCGGAAGGGCCATCCCGAGCCGCTCCTCGAGTCGAGCCTGAGCGTTTCGCGCGATGTCACGTAGCTCGAGTGCGCATTCGAGCGCCCGAATCGGGTCGTCCTCCGACACGGTCGGCGTGCCGAACAGCGCGATGAACCCGTCACCAGCGCGGGATGGCATGCGCCCACCGGCTGTCTCGATCACGAGCTCCATCTCGTCAAAGAGGCGGGCCACGACCTCGTCGACGACCTCAGGATCATTCCGCTCGGAAGCCGCCGTGTAGCCCTGAAGGTCAGCGAACAGCGTGGTGATCGATCGCCGTTCTTGGTCGACGCGCTCTCCCACCACGGCCGCTCAGCCTCCGCTCAACAGACCCGGTAGTAGATGCATCCGAACCACGGAAGGCAGATACAGATGTAGCAACCAGCGGCCAACCGGTCCGGATCGAGACCGGTGAAGTTCTCGGGCTCCCCCTGAGGAATCGCGATGTGTAGACCCTCGTGCCAGACCTCAGGCACCGGGATGCCATCGGGAATCTCCGATTGGTCGCTGAGGTCGATGTCCTGGGCCTCCAGAACCGACGCGGCAGCTAATCCCTGCACCAGTCCGCCCCCGGCGGCAACCGCCTCGTGGATCGCGAGCTTGGTGTCGTGGTTCGACTGAAGCTTGTTGAGTTCGGTGTAGAAGTCGCTCATGCCATTCCCCCGGATTGGCTGGCAGGGACCAACGCACGGCACACGGGTGCCTCCCTAAACCGATGTTAGGGACAGACGCAGCGCGGCGTCTGCGGCTGATTCTTCAGAGCTGGTACACCCGGCGAGCGGTTCCGGCGAAAAGCTCGGCGCGCTCGGATTCGCTGTACCCGACCGAGACCTTCTTGAACGCGTTCCACAGCACCACGTAGCTGCAGGTTTCGCCGTCGACGGGAAAGTTCGACTCGAACATGCAGCGACCGGGACCGAAGAGGTCGATGCACCAGAGCAGCTGATCGCGCCAACGGTGGGCGACCTGATCGGACGTCGGCGGTCGGGGGTCGTTGTGCCACTGCACGCCGTAGCGGGTCATGCCGATGCCGCCGACCTTCAGCGAGACGTTGGGGCAACGGGCGACCGCTTCCATACCCGGCCGCCACTCCTCGAGGACCATCTCGTGCTTGCCGGCCCAGCGGCCGATACCCACCGGACCACCGATGTGGTTGAGGACGATCGACAGCTCGGGCACCGCATTGGCGAGCGCGGCGACCTCATGGAGCTGAGGGTGGTACTGCCACGCTTCATAGCTGAGGCCAAGTGAGGCGAGCGTGCGGGCTCCTTCCCGGAAGGCGTCGGTGGCGTAGAGGCCTGCGGGCGGTTCGACGCGCGACACCGGGACGGCGGGATCGTCGAGGCGCGCGCCCGAGTGGCGGATCCCGCGGAACCGACCGCCCGCCAGCTCGACATGCGCTTGGAGGACCTCCTCGACCGCTGACCCGAGCGTGAGGTCGGCGTGGCTGACGATGGCGCTGATGCGTGCGCCCGCGGTGAGGTCGCTGCGGGCGGCGCGGTCGGCGACGTACTCGGTCTCGCCGAGGGGCCGCATGTGCTCGGGGCCGTCGCTTCGGTAGCTGGCGCCGCAGTCGATGAACACGGTTTCGACGACGTTGTGGCCGGCGTTAGTGTCGAGGAACAGGTCGTCGAGGTCGTAGAGCCCGTACCTGGTCTCTTCCTGCCAGAGGTGGTGGTGCGGGTCGACGATCTCGAGGTCGGGCTCGAGGGCGTCCTCGTGGGTGAGGGCGAGCCAGTCGCGGTTCATCATGGGCGGCGGCTGCGTCTCAGAGCGCCGAGCGGCGCACGAACCCGACGTCGGCCTGACGGCGCGCGATCTTCCAGCCCTCGTCGGTGAGGCGGTACCGGTCGCGGTACTCGCCGAGTATCACCGGTTGCTGGTCGAGGTCCGGCACCCGGGGCTTCTCTTCGGAATAGCGGTAGAGGGTGAAGTAGCTCAGGCCCTCCGCAGTGCCGTCGTCGTTCACCGTCACGTGGGCGTTGGAGCTGACGTGGCGGCTCTTCGCGTGACCCTTGTCGCGGCTGAAGAATGCGTTGATCTCGTCCCGCCCCTCACACGTCATCTCCGACGACGTCCACACGCCGTCGTCTGTGAACAGATCCACCATGTCCTCGCCGGGACCGAAGTCGGCGATGTGCGTGTACCGAACGATCAGCTCCTCGCAGGCCCGCTTCGCTTCCGTCATTGTCCGTCTCCCCTGTTTGGTGCCTGGGGGCTGCGCGGACAGGGCGGAGCCCTAGAGAGCGCAGCCCCAAGAAACTCAGCGAATTCGATGTTCAGTAGTTGCGCATCCGCTGAGTTTCCTGGCACTTCGTGTTACGAATCGTCACATTAAGTGCCAGGCACCTGCTCAGGTGAGCTGCTGTCGCACGATGGCGGCGCCGGCGACGAGGGCGTCGAGCTTGGCGCGGGCGACGTCGCGGGGGAGGTACTTCATCCCGCAGTCGGGGGCGACGATCAGGCGTTCGGCGGGGATGTGTTCGAGCGCTGCCCGGATTCGGGCCGCCACCACCTCGGGGGTCTCAGGCACCGGGTCTCCGAGGTCGAGGACGCCGAGCACGATCGTGTGACGGTCGAAGTCGTCGAGGACCGACAGGTCGAGTTGAGGCTGTGCGGCTTCGATGGCGATCTGGTCGACGTTCGTTGCGGCCAGCTCGGCGAGGAACGGGTAGCCGCCGGCGGTCTTGTCCTTGATGAAGTGTCCGTACCCGAAGCAGGTGTGCAGGATCGTGGTTCCGTCGACCCCTTCGACGCTGCGGTTGATTGCTTCGATCGCGTACTCGCGGGCATCGTCGACGAAGGACTGCATGTACGGCTCGTCGATCTGCACGATGTCGATACCTGCGGCGAAGAGGTCGATGATCTCCTCGCGCAGCGCGTCGGCCATCGCCATCCCGAGCTCTCTCCTGCTCGGGTAGTGGTCGTTCTGGGACTGCTGGCTCATCGTGAAAGCGCCGGGGACCGTCACCTTCGTGACGCGGTCGGTGTGGGCGAGCAGGAACTCCGCAGCTTCGACTTCGACCGGCTCGCGACGGCTGATCGGCCCATTGACGAGCGGCACCACATCGGGACGGCCCGTTCGGGTGAGTGCTGCACCTGGGGTCTCGGGATCGATGCCATCGAGGGCGTTGGAGAAGTGGTTGGAGTAGCTCTCTCGACGCATCTCCCCGTCGGTGATGATGTCGATGCCCGTGGCTTCCATGTCCCGGATCGCCAACATGGTGGCGTCGTCGCCGGCTTCGGTGAGGTGCTCGGGGGCCGGGCGCCAGATCTCGTAGGCCCGGATGCGCGGCGGCGCACGGTGAGCGAGGGCGTCCCGGTCGATCAGCCAGTCGGGCTGCGGGTGGCTCCCGATGACGGTGGTCGGTATGAGAGGAAGCTCGCCTTTCGACATGGCCGCAGGCTAGCGGTGGCCCTTCCCGGCGGTCGGCGGTGGTGGAGGCGGTCCGAAGTGGCAGGATCTGTCGGTGGCTGAACGGGTGAAGCTCAGAGTCGGGTCCGTAGCCCGCGCGGTCTTGATCACCGGCCAGGCCTATCAAGATCCCAAAGACGCGCTGAACGAGTTCATCTCGAATGCCGCAGACGAGTATCTCGAGTCGGGTGAGCGAGGCCGCATTCGGGTCGTCCTGCGACGTCGCGGCCGCTATCCGACGATCGCTGTCGACGACGACGGGCACGGCATGACGCCAGATCGGTTGCGCGAAGTTGCGCGCAACCTGTTCAAGTCGGTGAAGGCGGGCGACGATCGCACGCTCGGGGAGAAGGCGATCGGACTGCTGGCGTTCCAACAGCTCGGCGCCAAGATGGACGTCGTGTCTCGCGCCGAGGGCTCGACAGAGACCTGGTGCCTGAGCCTTGAGCGAGGTGCAGCCAGCGCCGACCTCGACCTGGAGCGCCGGCGAACACGGGACCGCAGCGGGACCACCATCTATCTCCGTGACCTCGACAAAGAGGTCTTGCGCATGCTCACCCAGCGCAAGATCGTCGACTACGTGAGGAGTCGTCGTGGCGCCGCGCTCGAGCAGGACCTCTACGAAGTGGAAGTCGCAGAGGGTCAGACGGCGATCATCGTCACACCCGAAACGCCGGACGGAGTCCTTGTACCACTTCCGACGCACACCACCCTGTGGGGGCCGATCGAGTTCCAGCTCTTCGTCGCCCCACCGGATGAGAAGGCCAGGGCCGTCGCCGTCGTCGGCCGCGCTGCGACCACGGTGCTCGACGACGTCACCGAGCTCGAGGAGTTCGCTGAGCCACCGTGGAACAGTGGCCAGGTGAGCGGACGGGTGACGTTCGAGGCCCTGCAACAATCCGCCGGCCGACGGGCGGTACTCCGCGATGACGACGCTTTCCCGATCTTTGTCGAGACGGTCAGGTCGATCACTCCGACAGTGAGCGCACTGGTCCAACGAATTGCCGCTGAGGTCGACGTCGACACATCGGAGAGGATGTCCCAGGAGATCCGCCGCGTCTTTGCGACCGTTCTCAAGGAGCTCGATGACCTCGACAACCCAATGCGCTCTGCCATCGAGGTGAATCAGGCGGAGCCCGCCAACGACGATCTTCTTCCGTCGAAGAAGCGGGCGAGCCCGCCGGACTTGAGCGAGCTGAGATCCCGAAGCCGAGGACCATCGGGAAACGGGCAGACCGGGACGCCTGACAGCGTGCGCACCCGCCAGAGCCGGTTGCCGACGATCGCAGCCGATCCCTTCCCGGCGAGTCCCCGAAGCCGATACGACGCCGAGGACCAGGTGGTGTTGTACAACGATCGACACCCCGACTACCTCATGGTCAAGGGGGATGAGACGCACCTTCTCGACTACTTCGCGACCCTGGTTGCGAAGGAGTACGTGGTGTACAACAACCCGCGGGCGCGTCCTGAAGAGCTGGCCGAGGAGATGGTGCGCATGGTGGTGAGGGTGCGCAAACACCTGTCGACGCGGCGAACGAAGCGGCGCCGCTGATGGTGCGGCTCAGCTGCCGCACAACTCACCCAATCAGCCACTCGAGAACAGCTTGACGAGTGAGTCAGGGAGGGCGTTCCATGGGATCTCGCCACCCTCGGCGGCCACGACCACATCGGGTTCGACGCGCAGCCGCGCGGCGAACGCTTCGACCGTTTCGCCTGCTCGTCCTCTGGTAGCGGCGACCGCTGCAGCGACGTCGGCGTTGGGGACACCGGCCTGTCGCAGCCGCTCGGCGTAGCGGGCACGGAGGCGGTCGTGATCGGGCACGAAGTCGTTGGCGTGATCTTGTGTGGGTTCGGCAGCCGACATCAGACAGCCACCTCCACCCCTGCCGAGCGAAGCCGGTTCCTGACCCGCTTCACGATCTGGCGCACGTTGTCGGAGGTCAGACCGAACATCTCCCCCACCGTATTGGCGGGAGAGGGATCGCTCTGTTTCTGGAGGCGGAACTGGATGAAGACCTCACGATTCCGCGCCGAAACCCCCTCGAGCGCCCGCGCCAACTCCGCCACGCGGCGGTCCTTCGAAGCGAGATCACTGAAGACTCCGCTCCAGTCGGGCTCGGTTGTCGTCACCCTGACTGGACTGGACACTTCAGGATCCTCCTCGACAGCGAGGTCTGCAGGATCGATCGGGTAGGGGCCGAAGATCTCGGCGAAAACCACGGCACGGACGCGACCGCGGGCCCATGTCCACGGCAGAGCGCCGCCGTCGGGCTTCCACGCCGACGCGACATCCGCAAGGACGAACGCCGAGTCCATCACGAGGTCGTTGAGCTCCTCGGACGTCAGGCTCCGGTTGTGGTCCCGTGCAACCCGCCGCACCTGCGCCGCGAGCTCGGTGCCGAACTCCTCGACCAGGGCGAACACCATCGCTCGGTCGCCGGCGGCGAGCGCCGCCATGATCTCCTCGAGTCGCATTGTGCGCTCGGGTGTCATCACTGGTTCCTTTCTTTCGAGTCCCCGCCTGTCGGGGAAGGAGACCAGTGTGCTCAGAGGGTGGGACAGCGAAACTCGGAGGCCGCACAGGCCAACGGGCCTACCCGATCGCGACGGCGCCGAGGACCAGGCCGGCAACGCCGATCATCGACGCGATGTTTGCGGCGATCATCTTCGGAACGAGCGCGTCGACTCGTACTCGCAGCTCGTGGACCTCGTTCCGAAGCTGCTGGATCTCGCTCCGCAACTCCGCTTTAGCGAACTCGATGTCGGCCTGCGTTGCAACGATGTCCGTGCGGGTCGCGAGGTCGCTCCAGCCCGCAGGTGGCAGTAGTTCCATCAGCACCTCACTCGGTCGATCCCCGAGTGCCCCGAGCAGGGCATCGTGGAGTAGGCGTCGGTCGGCGTCGTTGATCATCTTCTCTCGTCACGTCATCTGAAGTGTGAGGGAAGTGGACTCAGCGTATCCGGACGGGTGCGCGGCAGCTGTCTCGCAGGTCCGCTGTCACGGCAGGGGAAGACTGGGACACCGAAGGCGACCACTGGAACCGCCGCCAAAGGCCATGGGCGCTGGGCGATGCCTGTCGCCGCGGAGATGGAGACGGCGACGGGCTGTGATGCGGAGTCCTCTACGCCACTGAGCGAAAGAGCTCCCATGCGCCCTCGACACCCTTCAGCGCGTGCTCGCCCCTGCTGGCGAACCTGAGCTCCGAACCGATAGTGAGATCGGCGACGGTGCGCGACACGAGGACTTCGCCCGGCGCGGCAGCACTTTCGACCCGACTGGCAATGTGCACCGCCAGGCCGCTGACGTCGCCATCGGGTCGAAGCTCCACCTCGCCACCGTGCAGTCCCGCTCGGAGCTCGATCCCGAGCTCCCTGCAGTCGCTGATGATGTCGTGCGCGCTTCGCACGGCCTTTCCGGGCCCGTCGAATGTCGCGAGCACTCCATCGCCGGTCGACTTCACCAGGCGACCGCCGTGCCGGTCGACGATGGCGCCGCAGCGCGCGTCGTGCTGCTCAAGCACCCGTCGCCACTGCGCATCTCCCATCCGGGTAGCCGCTTCAGTCGAGGACACGATGTCGGTGAACAGGACAGTTGCAAGTGCACGCTCGACAGGGTCCGGCCGGCTGGCGCCGGCCCAGAACTCCTCGACGAGCTGCATGTAGCGCTCGTTCACGTCCGGGTCGATGTGGCAGTAGTGATAGCCCGGGAACTCCTCGTACCTCCCTTGCGGGATCTGCTCCGCCATCCACCGATTGGACGGGGCCGGACCCACCGGGTCGAGACTCGCCGCCATGATCAAGGCCGGGCAGCTCACAAGCGGGAGTGCGTCGCAGACGTCGATGCCGGCGAGCATCCGGAACATCTGGACAGCGTCGGACGGACTCGCAGAGTTGCGCCAGCGGCGGCCCACCATCTTTCGCGCTTCGGGTGTGTCCAGCTCCGGTCCGGAGAACACCTGGAAGCCTCCGCCCTCAGAGAACCCCTCCTCGATCTCTGCGAGGAGCAACCGGCACGTCTCCTCGGCGAGGTCGCTTCCTGGGACATCGGCCCGGGCGCGCCACGTCGGTGCAGTTCCGTAGAGGATCAACGAGTCGACCCGCTCCGGATAGGTCGCCGCCATGAGAACGGCCATGGGGCCGCCCTCGCTCAGGCCGAGGATGGTCGCCGACTCCATCCCGCACGCGTCCATGACCGCGCGGGCGTCCTCCATCCGCACCTCAAGTGGGGCGATCCCGACGTTACGGTCTGACAGCCCGGTGCCCCGCTTGTCGAAGATGGCGACGCGACCCGACCGACCGAATCGTGCAGTGGACTCGGCAAAACTCGGCTGGTCCCAGTTGATCTCGAGATGGCTGAATGCTCCCGGGATGATCACCAGGTTCCGGTCGCCTTCACCCCAGGTCTGATACGCGATGTGCACATCACCCGAGCGCGCGTACCGGACCTCGGGCACTCCCCCACTCATGGCGTCACCGTAGTTCTTGGTGCCTGGCACCTAACGTTACGAATCGTCACACGAAGTGCCAGGCACCTATAGCGTCGGGTCATGAGGCTCGAGGACGAGGGGTTGCTTCGAGGGGCGACGGCGTTCGTTCGGGATCTGCCGGCCGACGACTGTGCGCACGTCGTCTTTGTCCGCTCGCAGGTCGCCGCAGGCGCCCTCACCCATCTCGACACTTCCGGGGCCGCCTCCGCTCCTGGCGTGCGCGCCGTGCTCACTGCGGCTGACCTGGGGCTGGAGCCGTTCAGCTACTTCACCCCCGTCCCGGACGAGGTCGCTCGGCCGCCGCTGGTCACCGACACGGTGCGCATGGTCGGCGAGCTGATTGCCGCCGTGGTCGCCGACACCGCCGCCCAGGCCGTCGATGCCGCAGAGCTGGTCGAGGTCGACATCGAACCGACCGACCCGGTCGTCGACCCCCGCCACGCCGCCGACCCCGGTGCGCCGCTGCTGTTCGATCGGCCCGAGGGCAACGTGGTGATGCAGTACGAGCGGGGGCGCATCGACGACCTGTTCGAATTGGCCGCCCACGTCGAGACAGGCAGCTACCCCAACCAGCGGCTCGCCTCGGCACCCATGGAGAACTGCGGCGCGATCGTCCGCCCAACAGCCGCCGGCCTCGACCTGTGGGCCACCGGCCAGGGCGTGCACACGATCCGCCACGAGATGGCCCAGCTGCTCGGCGTCGCCGACGAGACGATCCGGGTCCGCTCCCCCGCCGTCGGCGGCGGGTTCGGCGGCCGGCACAGCGCCCCGATCGAGATCCTGGTGCTCGGCGCGATTGCCCGGCACCTCGACCAGCCGGTCACCTGGCAGGCCACCCGCAGCGAGAACCTGCTGTCCATGGTCCACGGCCGGGCCCAGGACCACACCGTCGAGATGGGCTTCGACGACGACGGGCTCATCGTCGGCCTTCGGGTCCACAACCTCGCCGACTGCGGTGCGTACGCCCACTTCGGGCCGCTGATGCCGTTCATGAGCCGCAAGCTCGCATGCGGGCCCTACAAGATCCCGCGGGTCGATTACTCCTGGACCGCCGTCGCCACCAACACCAACCCGGTCGGCCCCTACCGCGGTGCCGGGCAGCCCGAGGCCACCAACGGCATCGAGCGCACAATCGAGAACGCCGCCCGCTCCCTCGGCCTCGACCCGTTGGAGATCCGTCGCCGAAACATGATCGGCCCGGATGAGTTCCCCTACGACACCCCGACCAAGCTCAGCTACGACAGCGGCGACTTCGCCGGTGCACTCGACCGGGCCGCTGAGCTCGTCGGCTACGACGACGTCCGTGCCGAACAGAAGGAGCGCCGAGACAGCGCCGACCGCACAGCGGTCGGAGTCGGGTTCGCCAGCTACATCTCCTACGTCGCCGCCGACAGCGAGACCGGCCTGGTCGAAGTGACTGACGACGGAACCATCGGCGTCCGGTGCGGCACCTTCTCCCACGGCCAGGCCCACGAGACCACCGTCACCAACGTCGTCGCCCAGGCCCTCGGCGTCGCCACCGCCGCGATCTCATACAAGGACGACGACTCCGACGCCCTCGGCCAGGGCGGCGGCACAGGCGGATCCCGCTCGGCGATGATGGCCGGCGGTGCAGCCCAGCTCGCCGCGGACGCGGTTCTCGAACAGGCCCGCACCCTCGCCGCCCGGCTGCTCGAGGCCGACCCCGCCGACATCGTCCCGCTCACCGCAGCCGACGGAACGGAAGGCCTCGGCGTGACCGGGGTCCCCACGTCGACGATCAGCTGGGCCGCTCTCGCCACGGAAGCCCGCGCCGCTGGCACGCCGCTTCAGGCCGAAGTGGAGTACGAGCCCGAGGCGGCCGCCCACCCCAGCGGCACCCACGCCAGCGTCGTCGAGGTCGACCTCGACACCGGCGAGGTCCGGCTTCGCTCCCACGTCGCGGTCGACGACTGTGGCACGGTCCTCAACCCACCCGTCGTCGAAGGCCAGCAGCACGGCGGTGCCGCCGCGGGTATCGGGCAAGCCCTCTACGAGGAGATCGCCTTCGACGACGACGGCAACCCCCGCACCACCACGTTCGGCGACTACCTCATTCCCTCAGCCGCCGAGCTCCCGAGCTTCGTCACCGACACGATGGGGATCCCGAGCCCCGTGTCGGAGACCGGCGCCAAGGGCATCGGCGAGAACGGGGCTGTCGCCGCGCCGACATCGGTTCAGAACGCCGTGGTCGACGCGCTGTCCCACCTCGGCGTCACCCGCGTCGACATGCCCATCAAGCCCGAACGGGTGTGGCGGGCGATCAACGACGTCAGCTGATCCGCCAGCTCTCCACCAGAGCGAACATCGACTCCACCTGCTGGTTCAGCTCCCCGACCGGAGTTCCGCCTCGAGCCGCGACGGACAGCCCGATCCCCAGGCTGAGCAGCGTGTCGGCGTAGACGTCGACCAAGTCGGCTCGGATCTCACCGTGCTCGGCTGCGTACTGCAGCGGTGGAAGCATCGCACCGCGCATCATCGCCCGGTACTTCTTGGTGACCTCTTTGGCCTGTTCGTCGCGCAGGCCCAACTCCGTGGAGGCGTTCACCGCCAGGCACCCGCGGCCGGGCATCACCTCGGTGACCTCGAAGCGCATCATCTCGAACAGCCCGAGCAGGACGTCGAGGCCACCTTCCACAGCGTTCTCGTCGAGCAGCGCCTGGCGCTCGTCGAGGTAGCGATTGAGTGCACGGAAGAACAGCTCGCTCTTGCTCCCGAACGTGTTGTACAGCGACGACTTGTTGAGTCCGGCCGCCGCCACGATGTCCGACAGCGACGCATTCTCGAAGCCCTCGGTCCAGAACAGCTGCACGAGCGCGTCGAGAACCTCGTTCTCGTCGAACTCACGGGGCCGCCCGGCCCCGGGGGTCGAGACTCCGCCCTCCGTCGTGGTCTCTGCAGCGGTCACGAGACCCACCATAAAGAACCTCCGCACAATTGTGAACCCCTTGGTCCGAAATTTTCCTTGACATTGTGAACCGAGCGGTTCAAAGTACCCCTCAACGAATTGAACCGATCAGTCCAGTAACACTGGGCCTCCAACCCCGCCGGAGCATCCGATGACCACCCTCACACCCGAAGCAGACGGAACCCCAGAGAGTTCGAGTTCCGCAGACCCCCGCCGCTGGCTCGTGCTCGCGGTCATGTCCCTCGGGACACTCATCGTGTTTCTCGACCTCACCGTCGTGAACACAGCGCTCCCCAGCATCTCCCTCGAGCTGGGCGCCACCACCTCCGAGCTGCAGTGGGTGGTCGACGGCTACGTCCTCGCCCTCGCCGGCCTGCTGATCCTCGCCGGATCGATCGGCGACCGATACGGGCGCCGGCGATGGATGAGCGTCGGCCTTCTGTTCTTCATGGGCGGATCGGTCGTCGGTGCGCTCGCCGAGAACATCCCCACCCTGATCGCCGGACGGGCCATCCAGGGTCTCGGCGCCGCCTTCGTGCTCCCCGCGACGCTGAGCATCGTCACCAACGCCTTCCCACGTGAGGAGCGGGGCAGGGCGATCGCAGTGTGGACCGCGGTCGGCGGCATGGGCATCGGGTTCGGACCCGCGATCGGTGGCTACCTCGTCGATCGCTGGGACTGGGCGGCAGCCTTCTGGATCCACGTGCCGATCATCGCCATCGCTCTGCTCGGCCAGGTGGTCGTGAAGGAGTCGCGGGACGACCGCCATGTCGGCCTCGACATCCCCGGTGCCATCACCGCAACCCTCGGCATCTCCACCCTCGTGTTCGCCATCATCCAGGGCACCGAGGCGGGCTGGACCTCCCCGCTGATCGTCGGCAGCTTCGGCATCGCGACGGTCCTGCTGGCCAGCTTCATCGCAGTCGAGCTGCGGGCCGAGCACCCGATGCTCCCGCTGCACTTCTTCCGCAACCGGGACTTCACCGGCGCCGTCACGGTCATCGGCCTGATGTTCTTCGCCGGCCCGGCCACCTTCTTCTTCCTGACCCAGTTCTTCCAGATCGTGCAGGGTCGCTCGCCGCTCGAAGCCGGGCTGCTCATCTTGCCCAACGCCGGAGCGATCATGCTGGCGTCGGCGATCGCACCGAAGATGGCCGAGCGCATCGGACTGCGGGCGACGGTCGTGACCAGCGTCCTGATCATGGCGTTCGCGATGGTCGGCTTCACCCAGGTGTCCGCCGACTGGACGGCCACGACAGAGATCCTGATCATCCTGGTGCTGGGCTTCGGCTTCGGCCTCGGCATGCCGAGCCTGACCGACGCAATCATGGCGGCGGTCCCGGTCGAGGACGCCGGCGTGGGATCCGCGGTGAACGACGTCAGCCGCGAGCTCGGCTCGGCCCTCGGCGTCGCCGTCCTGGGTTCGTTCATCAACGGGCTCTACCGGTCCAACGTCGAGGACGAGCTGGCCAGCGTGGCGTCGGACGAAGGTGTGCATCTGGCCCAGGAAGGAATCGGGGTGGTCGCTGCGACCGCTCCGACGCTTCCGCCTGACGTCGCGGCAACCACGTTCGAAGCGGCGAGTACCTCATTCGTCGACGCCATGAATGCGGGCTTCTGGCTGAGCGCCGGGATCATGTTCGCCGGCGCCATCGTGGCGGTGTTCCTGCTCCCGAAGCGGGCCCGTACCGACCAGGCCCTGCGCGCTGGTGACGACCTGGACGCCGAGCTGCAGGAGCTCGCCGAGGGCGCGCTCGTCTAGCGAGAGCGCACCCTTCTCTCCCCCAGAGAAACCGAACCGGCGTGGCGGATCACCGCCACGCCGGTTTCGCGTCTTCACTCATATGTGCGAGCGCGGAGCTCCTTGCTCACAGCGTCGGTCTCGGCGTGCCGCGAGTCCCGCCACGCAAGCGCCGCGGTCAACCCGTCCCGCTGCGCGATCTCGAAGAACTCCCGCATCTCCTCGGGCGGCGAGCTCATCAGGTGCAGGTCGAGCTCCCTGCTCTGCTGGACCGCCTGGCGGATACCCATGATCTCGAACATGTTGTTCACCGACTGCTTCGTGAGCCGGACCGTGAGCGCCGGAACCTCGCAGATCGTCGCCGCGAGGTCGGCGACCGCGGCGTCGAGCTCAGCAGCGGGCACGACCTTGTTGACGAGCCCGTGGGTCACCGCTTCGTGCGCGCCCATCATGTTGCCGGTGTAGGCGAGCTCGCGGGTCTTCTTCATCCCGATGATGTACGGCCACACGAACGTCGTAGGCAACACGCCGTAGCGAACCGCCGGATAGCCGAACAGTGCATCGTCGCTCGCCACTGTGAGGTCGCAGAACGCCGCCATGTCACCGCCACCGGCGAGGCAGAACCCGTGGACCTGGGCGATGTAGACCTTCGGGCTCTCCCACAGGACCTTGAAGTAGCGGTCCACGTGGTCGGCCATGAATTGGTAGAAGTCGTCGTCGACCGGCTGGCCCAGCTGCTCGAAGTCCGCCCCGATGTCGTACCCGGCCGAGAAGCATCGCCCCGCACCCTTGATGACCACGACCCGAATGTCCCTGTCCTCCGACGCATCGGCGCACGCATCGGCCCACTCCTCCAGCAGCTCGCCCGGTCCGAGGCTGAGGGCGTTCATCTTCTCCGGCCGGTCGAGCGTGACGGTCGCGACCTGCCCGGCCTTCTCGTACTGGATGTGGCTGTAGGTCATGCATTCAGCGTAGAACGAGCTATCGCGCCTACTCACTGGGTGTGGTCAGATCCCACGCGCTCAGTGAAAGTCGTCTGACACTCGTCTGACACGTGTCTGACCCCTGTCACGGACGGTGGTGGGGGGCGCGCGGTCAGCGGAGGTCGACCTCGCGGATCGGGTCGCTGGTTCCGTCCCACTCGGCGGCCAGCTGTTCGATGCGGGCCATCCCGGCTCGGCGGCCCTCGTCGATGTCGGCGATCTCCATACACGTGCCGGGATGAAACTCGGTGTCGAAGTAGCTGAACCGCACACCTGCGACAACCCCGGACTGACCGACCTCCCAGCCCCGACCCACACACTCCGCATGGACCCGGTCGTAGTCGGCGGTCCAGTAGCCGAGGTGCTGCAGACCACCGGCAGGGTTGGCCGAGAGGAACGCGGTGTACAGGCTCGGCGTGTCGTCGTGCGGCTGGATCAGCTCGATCTGAACCGATCCGGTGTTGGCGAGCGCGATCGACACCTCGGGATCCTGTGCCACACCCCGTTGCGTGAAGTCGACGAGCGGACATGGTCGGTACACGATCCACGGGCCGACTCCGAGACCGAGCCAGCCGTCGATGGCAGCGTCGAGGTCAGGAACCACGTACCCGTTCTGATTCGCGGGGCCCAAATGAATGCTCATCGTCCGTCCTTCACCGTTTCTCCCTCACCAGGGGGGCGCGGTTGCGATCGTTCCGGCCTCGGCCAGCGACGCCGTGTCTGCAGGTGGGTATCCGAGCTCGGCGAGCACGTCGTCGTTGTCACCGCCGAGAGGGGACACAGGTCGGACCGGGAGGCCCTCTCCGTCGACCAGAAAGTGCGAGCCCGGATAGGGCCACGGCCCGCAGGCGTGCTGGTCGAGGGTCACCATGAACCCGCGGGCCGCCAGCTGGGGATCCTCGACGATGTCCTTGTTGGTCGCGACGACCGCCGCCGCGAGGCCCGCCTCCTGCAGCACCCGCACCGCGGCGAACGGTTCGAAGCCCGAAGTCCATGCGCCGATCAGGCCGTCGATCTCGTCGTGGTCGGCGCGCCGCCGGACGACGTCCTTCCAGTCGGGCCGATCGAGGCCGGGGACGAGTACGGCGAGCCGCGCCCAGTCGTCCTCGTCGTACACAGTCAGCGTGAGCCACCGGTCATCCCTGGCACCGCCGTAGACCCCCGCCGGCGCGTACACAGCTGAGCGAGCCCCGCGCCGCTCCGGCGATTTGCCCGTCAGAGAGGTCTCGAGAACCTGGTCGCCAGCGACGCACAGAAGGGTTTCGAGCTGGGACAGGTCGACGTGCACGGCGTCGCCGGTGCGGCAGTGTTCCTCCCACGCTGCCAGCACTGCCGATGCGCCATGGAGGCCGCCCACTGGATCGGGAAACGCGAGGCCCTGCTTGTACGGACCGGAGTCCGCGTACCCGGTGGTCGCCGCCAGGCCTGACGCCGCATCGAGGATCGGACCCCAGGACACCGCTTCGGCACCGGGGCCCGTCGAGCCGAACCCGCTCATGGAGATGGTCACCAGGTTCGGCTTGATGCGACGGAGATCGTCCTGGTGGATACCGAGCGACCGCACACCGCGAGGGCTGTAGTTGTTGAGGACGATGTCCGCGGTGGCGACGAGCCGCTCGAACACCTCGCGCCCGCCCTCGCTCTTCACGTCGAGGCAGAGGCTGCGCTTGGAGCGGTTCATCTTGTTCCAGAGGCTCATCCGATTCCACCACTCATCGCCGGGCTCGGCGTTGGGGTAGATCCCGTTGCGTACGACCGGCGGGGGAAGCTCGCCCCAGTCCCAGGGCTCCGGCTCGGCGTCGGGGTCGGGGGGAAGAACCGCGACGCCGCGAGAGGTCGGGTGCTCCACCTTCACCACGTCGGCGCCGAGGTCCGCAAGGAGGCGACCTGCCAGCGGACCGGCCCACGAGATCGTCAGCTCCACGACCCGCACACCGGCCAGCGGCGCGAACCTCTCATTTAGGTTCCAGGAGCGCTCCTGGAACCTATTTGGTTGGGGGGTGGGTTCGGTCCGGAACGGCACGCCAGGAACCTTGGCCGTTGGACCGAGGTCGGGCCGCTGTTGCCAGTAGCCCCGATGGGCGAGCTGCTCGTGGTCGAGCGTCGATGCCAGCTCGCCGACCGGTCCCGCAGGGCAGAAGTGCTCCTGACAGATGGCAACGGCCTCGGCCATCGTGTGCTGTCGCGTCCACGCGGTGATCTGCTCGTCGAGCTCGTCGGCCCGGTCGTAGCGAACCGCCGCGCTCGCCAAGCTGTCGTCGGCCAGCCACTCGACACGGTCGATCGCTATGCACAGGCCTTCCCACTGGTTGTAGGAGGCCGCCGCGATGCACACCCAGCCGTCGCTGCACTCGTAGAGGTTGAGCGGGTGGTGCATCTCGCCGTGGCGATTGCCTGCCCGAACCTTCACCGTCCCGGTGTGGGTGAACATCGAGATGGACCACTGATGCGCAGACGCGAGCGCCTGCTGCACCGAGACATCGACCAGGCAGCCTCGCCCACCGACCGGCTGAAGCAGGGCAGCCTGCACCGCAACCGCGGCGTTGGCCCCGACGAGATGCGATGCCCACGCTCCACCGCCGGGGATCGGTGCGCGGTCGGGCTCGCCGTTGAGGGCCATCTGGCCTCCGAGCGCCCAATGTTCGAGTGGCCCGGCACGCCACCCGGCCTGTGGCCCGTCGAGCCCGTACGGCGTCACCGCCGCGACGACGAGATCAGGGTGAGCCGAACGGAGCTCCGTCGCCAGCTCCTCGATGCCGGCGGGTGCATCGCTTCCGACCACCACGGCGTCGAACTCACCGGCGACCTCCACACGATCGCCGGGCGCGACCTCGGCGACCGTCTTGAATCCCGTCAGGTACTCCCACGCCGCCGAGCGGGTCTCGCCGTCGACGAGGATCAGCGGCGGCGCACCTCGTAGCGCCGAACCCCCCGGCGCCTCGCCGACGACGACCTCGGCCCCCGCGCCCCCGAGGACACGGGTGGCGTAGGCCCCCGCGGCGCTGTCGCTGAGATCCAGTATCCGAGTGCCCCTCACGGCCGCCGATGCTCCCACACAAGCCTCAGACCGAGTCGATCCGACATCATGATGTTATGATGCTCAGATGCGGACAACGATCGATCTCCCGCCTGACATTCACGCGCTCGCTCGGCAGCTGGCGCATGAACAGCGCCGGTCGATGGGCGACGTCATCGCCGACTTGGTGCGTCGAGGTCTGCGAGGGCGGGAGGCTTCCACTCCAGATTCGGCGGAGTGGCCGACCGTGTCGATCGGTCGCACAGTGACGGCCGAGGATGTTCGGACCCTCGACGACGATGAGTGATGTCTCGCTCGCCGATGGCAACGTGCTCGTCGCGCTTTCGGTTGTCGAGCACGTCCATCACGCCGCAGCGCATCGGTGGCTGAATGAACGCACGCCAGTGCTCGCGACATGCCCGATCACCGAAGGGACTCTCCTCCGATTTCTCTTGCGAGAAGGCGTCGACGCAGACACCTCCCTTTCGATCCTGAGTGCGATCCGGAGCGGGCCCGAGAGGGCCTTCTGGCCCACCGACCTCCCGTTTGGTTCCGACCAGATGCGTGGTGTCATCGGCCACCGGCAGGTCACGGACGCCTACCTCGCTGCGCTCGCGCGCCACCGGGGCGCGCGGCTCGCCACTTTCGATCGAGGCATGGCCGCCGCCCACTCGGACGTGGTCGACCTCGTTCCCACCTGACCAAGCGCTCCCACACCTCGGGCACGCCTAGCCTGACGAACGAGGCCGCCGAGGGGGACAGCCATGAGCGACGCGACGTACCGCATCATCAAAGAAGAGAACGTCCCGGCGACGATGCGCGACGGGACCACGCTCTACTCCGACGTCTATCGGCCGGACGCGGAAGGCAAGTTCCCGGTCCTGCTCCTGCGACTGCCCTACGGCAAGCAATTCATCACCGACTTCGGCGACGACGAGTACTTCGTTCCCCGCGGCTACAACGTCGTGATCCAGGACACACGGGGCCGCTTCAGCTCCGAGGGCGACTTCACGCCGCTCGTCGACGAGCCGCTCGACGGCTACGACACGGTGGAGTGGGCCGCGAAACTTCCATCGAGCGACGGAAGCGTCGGCACGATCGGCCAGAGCTACCTCGGTGCCACCCAGTATCTCATGGCGCCGACGGCTCCTCCGTCGCTGAAGGCACAGGTTCCGGTCTCCGCCGCGGCCGACTTCCACTCGGGATGGGTGTACGACGTGGGCGGCGCGCTCGTGCACGGCTGGGCACTGCCCTACGCCGTCTTCCTCGCCCGCAACACGATCGATCGCATGGGCCTGAAGGACGAGATCTGGCCCGAGATCCGCCCCAAGCTCGAACGGCCGATCAACTTCGCCAACCCGTTCAGCGAGGAGGCCTATCGCCACCTGCCGCTCATGGATTGGGCCGACCTGCTCGAGGAGGTGGCTCCCTATGTGCGGGACTACCTCACCCACCCCGAGGACGGCGAGTACTGGTGGAACATCAGCACCGAGCGCCAGATCGACAAGGTCCGCACCCCCATGCTCCACGTGAGCAGCTGGTACGACATCTTCAGTCGCGACGGGGCGGTGATGTTCAACGGACTGCGCGCCGGTGCCGCCACACCCGAAGCCCGCGGCGGCCAGCGGTTGCTGCTGGGCCCGTGGGGTCACCTCTTCCCCTACACCTCGCCGACATCGAAGGGCGCCGGCGACGCCGACTTCGGCGACGCGTCGCTGCTCGACCTGCACGAATACGAGCTTCCCTTCCTCGACCGCTGGCTCAAGGGCATCGACAACGACTGGGACGACCGTGCACCGATCCGCATGTTCACGATGGGCCGGAACGAATGGCGCGACGAGACCCAGTGGCCGCTCGCAACGACTCGCTGGACGCCGCTGTACATCGACAGCGATGGCTCGGCGAACACCGCGAACGGCGACGGGCGCCTCAGCTGGACCACCGCCGCTGACTCCCCCGCTGACAGCTTCGTCTACGACCCCGATGACCCTGTCCCCACCACGGGCGGCAACTTGCTCGTCCTGCCGATCGGCGCGTACGACCAGCGCGATGTCGAAGCCCGTCCCGACGTGCTCGTCTACACCGGCGACGTCCTGCAGGACGAGCTCGAGGTCACGGGACCGCTCGAGGTCGTGCTCTACGCAGACACGAGCGCGCTCGACACCGACTTCACCGCGAAGCTCGTCGACGTCCACCCCGACGGCTACGCCCAGAACATCATCGACGGCATGATCCGCTGCCGCTATCGCAACTCACGCCGGGAACCGGAGCCGATGGCACCCGGCGAGGTCACCGAGCTGCGCATCGATCTGTGGGGAACGTCGCACGTCTTCCTGGCGGGCCACCGACTCCGGCTCGAGGTCAGCTCCAGCAACTTCCCGCGCTTCGATCGCAACCTCAACACCGGCGGCGATCAGGCCACCGGAACGTCGTGGGAGGTCGCGCACCAGCGTGTGCACCACAACGCGCGATTCCGCAGCCACATCCTGTTGCCGGTGATCCCGAAGTGAATCAGCCTGCGGCAGCCTCGTAGCCGCCGAGTACGGGTTCCCACCCAACGTCGTACTCATCGCGCAGGCGCTTGCCGTCGTCGTCCCCGAACTCCTCCCACCCGCGATGTTCGAGTTCGAGCCGCGTGCCGTCCCCCTCTGCAGAGAAGCGGACCTCGACGATCGACGCTGCGTCCGGCTCGACAGACGGGTGCCATGCGATCACAAAACGGTGGGGCGGATCCCAAGCGAGCACGTCGGCCCACGAGTGCTCCGCGCCGTCGTCGAGCACCTCGACCACCCGCCCACCGACCTGGCCTTCGAACCGCACGGACGCCGCACCTTCCTGGCCGATGGAGTGCCTTCCGAGCGGCCACCACGTGTCGAGCCGCGCCGTGAAGAGGTCGAACGCCGCCTCGGGCGAAAGCGGAACGACCCGGCTCTTTCGGATCGCTTCGATCTCGGTGCTTGCCAGTCTCATGATTCGCTCTCCTCCCGAGCAACCCGCTCGAATGCGTGGAGGACGTCGTCCCACATGCCGTCGATCCAACTGCGAAGCGGTGCCAGCCCCGAACGGTCGACGGAGTAGATCCGTCGACGTCCCTGGGCCTCGGCCGCCACGAGCTGCGCCTCGCCGAGCACCTTGAGGTGCTGGGAGACGGCCGGCTGGCTCACCGGCATCCGATCGGCCAGCTCACGAACCGACGACGGCGCGGCACGCACCAGGTCGAAGATCCGGCGCCGCGTCGGATCGGCGAGTGCGATCAGCTGTGGCCCGACGTCCATGGCCGAATCATAAGTACACACTTATGACTCGTCAACCATTCACCCGGCGGTCATCTCCTCGATCACCTCGTCGGCGCTCAGCACATCGCCGAACACGGAGGCGAAGGTCGTCAGGGCCGCCACGTGTGCGTCGTCGGAGCGGGCGGCGTTGGCGTCGTCGACGAGCACCGCGCGGTAGTCGCGCATCATGGCGTCGCGGGCCGTCGAATCGCAGCAGACGTTGGTCATCGTGCCGGTGACCACAACGGTGTCGATTCCGCGAGCGCGGAGCTCGGCATCGAGGTTCGAGGCGCCTTCGGCCAGGGCGCTGAACCGGTCCTTCGTCACCCGAAGCTCGGCGTCGGCGATGTCGAGCTCGGGAAAGAACTCGTGGCCCCAGTTGTCCTCCATGAGCCCCGCTCGCGCTTCACGAACCCGCTCCGGCGCGATGAAGTTGGTGAAGAACATGTCCCACGCCGCCCGTCCCTCATGCGTGAAGGTCGAGTACACCCAGACGACCGGGGCGCCAGCGTCGCGGAACGCCGCGGCGAGCCGGTTGATGTTGCCCACGATCCCCCGCGCAGCAGGCACCTCGCTGAGGCCGCCTTCGGCCACGAAATGGTTCTGCATGTCGACGACGAGGAGAGCGGTGCGAGCCGGGTCGTAGGATTCGAACGCTCGTACCCGACCGCGTCGCTCGGTGATCGCGTGTCGTACCTCGTCGGGAATCGTCACTGGATGCACAGGTGCAGCTTCGCGTAATGGTCGGCTACCAGGCCGACTTCGCTCCCTTCATGGTCGACGAGGACGGACCCTGCGGACTCGTGATCGACCGGCTCGTGCCGCTGCTGACCGCACAGGGCGTGAGGGCGAGCTGGGTCGCGCTGGCGCTCACGGAGCAACTGCCGGCACTCGAATCGGGTGATGTCGACATGCTCGCCGGGCTCGGCGTCACGGCCGAACGCGCCGAGCAACTCGTCTTCGGGCCGGCTCTGGTCAGGACGGGCGGCGCCCTGTTCAGACTCACCGGGGCAGCCGACGGCGCATACCGCATCGCGACGCCGTCCTCGGGTCCCCTTCGCCTCGCCGTGACCGAGGCATTTCCCGAGAGCGAGGTGGAGCTGGTCCAGGACTACCCGGCGGCGCTGAACGCAGTCGTCGAGGGATCGGCCGCGGCCGCGGCGCTCAACTTCCATGTCGGTTGGGAGGTCGCTGAGCGCCTTCATCCGGGAGGGTTCGTTGCACCCGAGGAGCCGTTCGCACCCGTCGACCTCGCGCCGGCTGCCCTTGCTGGCCATGAGTGTGCCGGACTACTGGCACGGCTCGCGGCGGCGAGCTCCCCGTGACGACGTTTGCGGGGCGCTCATCGGGCGACGCCACCGGCCGAAGGATCACCAATGACGGGAGCGAATCCATGACGACGATCCACCGTTCACGAAGCCGTCTCGGCACGATCATCTTGGCAGTTGCCCTGCTCGCCACCGCTTGTGGTGGCGGCGACAGCGACGCTGATGGACCGGCCACCAGCGACGAATCCGAAGCTGCGCCCACGACCGCGGCGCGCCCCGCCCTTCCCGCCGGTTGCAACAACGAGGAACCGCTGGAGGTCAGCTTCGACGGTTTCCGGGAGATCTCGGGCTCGTTCGTGATCGCGGGTGGCGTTGCGCTGCCCTTCGCCGTTCTCCCCGGCGATGGCCCACTCATCGATCTCACCGACGACGAGCTCCAGGCCGCCGTCGACCGCTCAGAATTGCGGGCGTACGCGGTCGCTGTCACCGACTTTCCGTACGGCCTCGACGACGCCGGATCCTTCTACAGTCTCTTCTCGACCCCACGGCTGCCGGACAGCGGCGGCACGACCATCGTCCTCACGGTGATCCCGCCGGAAGGACCGCTGGCTGCCGGTTCGGTGATCGAAGTCGGCACGGAGCTGAGCTACGCCGACGAGCTCCAGACCACGGCGGTGTCTACCGGGGTCTTCGTGGAGTCGAACGTCCGCGAGGACGTGCCGTTCATCGGCGGCGCGACCAACCTCTTCACGGGCTCCGCCGAAGTCGTGGCGCTCACCGATCATGCGATCTGTCTCCGGTGGGACACCAGCAGCCCGGTGTTCGGCGAGAGCGAGGGCTTCTTCACGGTGAAGGGCACCGCATCGGCACCTCTCCTTCCGCTCAACGCTCGCAACTCCATGGGCTGAGCGCCCCCCGCGCCCACCCCACCACCTTCTGGGCGCACAGAGGCTCGTCACCTGTCCTCCCGCGCGCACCTTCTGGGCGCACAGAGGCTCGTCACCTGTCCTTTCGGGAGCACGAGCGCACGGAATCCGGGCGCGGACGCGCCCAAAAGGGGAGACTCCGGGGCTGTGACCGACACGCAACGCATCCAGGATCACTACCCGGCCGAGTTCGGCGGGTGCTTCGCCTGCGGGCGTGACAACGACGACGGACTGCACCTGTCGTCGGTCCCGGACGGCGACTCGGTGGTCACGTACTGGAACCCCGAGCAGCGGCTCCGCGGAACCGAAACCGTGCTCCACGGCGGGATCAGCGCTCTGCTGCTCGACGAGGTCGGTGCCGCGGCGGCATTCCGGGCGTTCCACGAATTCGAAGGCGTTCCACTCGGCAGCCTTGTGCCCATCGACTTCGTCACCGCCACGATGACGGTCGACTACCTCGCGCCGGTCCCGATGGATCACGAGCTGGAGATCCGAGCGACGGTCGGAGAACAGACCGAGCGCAAGGCCTGGATCGACTGCACGATCTCTGCGGCCGGCACGCCGTGCATCACAGGCAAGCTCCTCTTCGTCCGCCCGAGAAAGTGAGCCCCGGCGCACTCTCTCAGCCACGACCGCGCCACCTAGAGTGAGCACGATGGCCGACAACATCCGGGTGGTCGTGGCCGACGACACGCTGCTGGTGCGCCAAGGCGTCTTGGCGATTCTCGCCCACGTGCCGGAGGTCGACGTCGTCGCCGAGTGCGACGACCATCCGTCGCTGCTCACGGCCGTCGAGGAGCACGAACCCGATGTCGTCCTCACCGACGTGTGCATGCCGCCGTCGATGACTGACGAGGGCATTCAGGCTGCACTCACGATCCGCGGCGAAAGGCCGCAGACCGGTGTCGTCGTTCTCAGCCAGTTCGCCCAGCCCGAATACGTCATCCGTCTTTTCGAGAACGGATCGGACAGCCTCGGCTACCTGCTCAAGGACCGCCTCGGCGATCCGGCCGAACTGGGCCGCGCGATCTCGGCGGTCGCGACGGGCGGCTCGGTCGTGGACTCGCAGATCGTCGACGTGCTGGTCAACGCCCGCACGGCGTCGCAGTCGACACTCGATCGCCTCACCCCACGGGAGCGTGAGGTTCTCTCGCTGATGGCAGAGGGGCTCAACAACGCAGGCATCGCCGAGGAGCTGGTTCTCAGCGAGAAGGCGGTGGCGAAGCACATCAATTCGATGTTCTCCAAGCTCGATCTGAGCGAGATCGACCAGAGCCACAAGCGAGTGAAGGCCGTGCTCACCTGGCTCGCCGGATGAGCGAACCGCGGGCCGCCGACGAGGTCGCCACGGCGGGCGGGGGCGATCATCCGCTCGGCCAGAAACACGCGGTCGAGGACGCCGAGGCCATCGTGCGCCGGATGCGGGCGTTCATGCGCTCCAACCAGGCGATCGCCGCTGCGGTGTTCGTGATCGGCGGGGTTGTTGGCGCGCTGGTCGTGCGGACGTGGGTGGCGTTCGTTTTCCTCGGCGTGATCGTCTTGAACATCCTGGCGATGGAGATCTGCGCACGGCGGATCAACACCGCCAACGCGATCCAGGTGGGTCTCGTCGCGACGCTCGCCAACTGGGCCCTGTGCATCGCGCTCGCGCCGATGGTGAGCTTCGCCCTCCCGGTGCTGCTCTTTCCCATCCTGATCACGCTCCTCGCGATGTCGCCGCTCCTCGACCGCCGCCAGGTGATGCGCTTCATCGTCGGGGCGGCCCTCGCGATCACGGTGACGGCGACACTCGCGCTCTCCATCGAGGGGCCGATCGACGAGGAGATCCCCGACAACCTCGGGCACGTCATCGTCGTCTTCTGCCTCGCGGCCTTCACCGTGCCCACCGGCTTTCTGGCGTGGGACACCCATGTCCGCAACGAGGTCGCGATGGAGCGCCTCGCAGGGATCAACACCGAGTTGCGATCGTCGCGCCGGCGCCTCGTCGAGGTCGCCGACGACGAACGACGCCAGCTCGAACGGAATCTCCACGACGGCGCCCAGCAGCAGCTCGTCGGCGTCGCGATGCGGCTCCGGCTGCTCGGCGTGCAACACGAGGCCACGTCGGGGGACGTGGACCAGCTGCTCGGCGACCTCCAGAGCGCCATCGACGAGCTGCGCGACCTCGCCCACGGCTTGTATCCACCACTTCTCGAAGCACGCGGGCTGCCCGAGGCGCTCGGCGTCGCGGCCCGCCGGTCACCGCTCACCGTCACGATCGACGCAGATGGGGTGGAGCGCTACGAGCCGCAGATCGAGACAGCCGTGTACTTCTGCACGCTCGAAGCTCTGCAGAACGCGACCAAGTACGCGGGCGCCGACGCAGCCATCGCCGTGAACCTCGGCGACGACGGGCTGAGCCTGTCGCTCGCGATCAGCGACGACGGCCCCGGTTTCGACCCCGCCTCCGCCGGAACGGGCAGGGGGCTGCGCAACATGACCGACCGGGTTGCCGCCGTCGACGGCGATCTGGCAGTCGACTCGTCGCCGGGCACCGGCACGACCATTCGAACGGTGATTCCACATGGGGGTGCCAGCACCCCCATCGAGAGGGCGTGACGATCCCCTCAGGGACACCATCTGGCGCCATCGAACGTCGCAGCGGTTTTCCCGACGATGCAGTCATGACTTCGCACCACGCTTCAACCACCACCCCGAGGCGCCGTCTGGCTCGCTTCGGCGGCGTCGCCGTCGCCATCGCTCTTCTCGCAGCGGCGTGCTCGAAGGGCGCTGAATCAGCAGCCGGGCCGGCGGGTTCGGCCTCGTCGGACGACGGCGACACCAAGGTCGTCCACCTCCACAACGCCAGCGATCGCCCCGCCCCCGAGGCTGTCCCCGAAGGTGACCTCGACTTCGGGGAAGGAGTCGGCATCGATGTCGACGCCGCCGAGGTCGAGGAACAGGCGGACGGTTCGCTCTCCTACAGCGGCGAGCTCACGGTTCCCACAACCGGGGGCGACGTCGACCTCGAGAACGCCGAGCTCATCGTGGTCGTCGATCCCGACACGGGCGAGGCCCAACTGGTCGGCGGCCGCGCGACCTTGCCGTTTCCCACCACCGGAGTCCTGGCAGGGGCGGTGATCAACAACCTCCCCGTCGGCGACATGGGCATCGCGTTCGGCCGTGAGCTTCACCACCTCGGAGCGCATCTCAACGACGACCGCGAGTACATGTACTTCGCCTTCGACGGTGGGCTCGACATCGAGCTGCCCTTCGCCGGCGAGCCCGGCTTCGAGGCGATTCCGCCCTCGATCGCAGTCCCCACTGGCGTGAGCGCCGTCTTGGTGCTCGACCCGAGCGATCCCTACTTCTACATCGGCTCGCCCTGCCCCGACCTGTCGAAGAAGGACGACGACACCGACACCCCCGACTCCGAGCGCGACGACACCGACCGGCGGGAGACCGACCGGGAGCGCGACGAGCGTGAAGCCGCCGAGGCAGCGCAAGCGCTCGAGGACGACGAAGAGTCCAGCGCCCTCGTGACTCTCGAGCCCACCGACCTCCCGCCCGGCGAGGACTGCGGCATCGGCTTCTCGCTCGGAGGCCACATCCCGGCGCCGGCCACGGCCAACGGCGAGCCCTTCACCGGCCACGTCGTCGTCGACGGCATCGTCCCCCTCTACGCCGCCATGGAACTCGACGGCTCTGTCGTCGTGGCCGTCGGCCCCAACGGCGCCCGCACCGCCGGCTGGGGTGACGTGCTCGCCACAGTGCCGCTGATCGACAGCCTCGTCGACATCACGATCCCGCTCGCCGAGGCCGCCGTGGAGATCCAGGCCGAAGGCACCCGCATCGGCGTCGCCTACGACGGCGTGATCGGCGGGAACGACCCCACCTACGAGCTTCCCCTCCTCGGAATCCCCATCACGATCCCGAGCTCGGGCGAGGTGAAGTGGGACGCCCGCTTCGGGTTCATCGCCGAAGCCGACGGCACCTGGTCGATCGACCCCACCAGCTTCGCCGAGGTGTCCGGCAACTTCGGCCTGGGCCTGGGCCGCTTCGGCGAGCTGATCGGCGTGCCGCTGGACGACGCCCTCACCCAGGAAGCGTTCATGCGGATCGACTCCACCGGGGTCGTCATGCAGGGTTCGATGGACGCCCAGATCCACCCGTCGCTCAGCACGGGCGGAGCGGTCGAGATCGACGTCTTCGTCTCGGCGGCCGACTGGACGCAGAGCCACCTGTACTTCGACGCAGACGTCGACGTTCTCGGCCACCAACTGGCCGCGGCGTCAGTGTCGCTGGACAACGCCGGCCTGTTCGTCAACGGTTCGCTGGACCTCGGTGCTCTCGAGGTCGAGATGGGCGGCGCCATCGACGCCACCGGCGTGGACCTGAGTGGACGCACCGCCGTGGAGCTCGACCTGAGCGGACTCGCCGACGCTTCCCGCAACGCCTCGGCCGCCCTCGACGACGCCATCGCCGCCGTCGAATCGCTCGACCGTGAGATCGACGCCGCTCGCGCCGAGGCCCGTCAGAACCGCCTCGAGCGCGACGCCGGCTTCGTGGCGGCCCGCGCTGCGCTCGACAACGCCATCGACGGCCTGGACGTCATCGACGACAACGTGGCCACCAACAGCCGCCGGATCCGTGAGCTCGAGCGCAAGATCGCCGACGAGCAGCGTTGGTACGACGGCCTGTCCGGCGTGGAAGCGGCCTGGGAGTGGACCGGCCACGCCGCCCGCCTCACCGGCTGGCGCACCGAGATCGCCGCACTGCACACCGCCAATGTCACCCAGCGCGACATCTACCGACCCGCTGCCGTGTTCACCCTCGAGCAGGCGCAGAACGCACTCCAGGTGATCCAGGACGGGCTCAACGCCCTCCCGGTCGACACCAACCCCAAGGTGGCGGCGCTGATCATCAGCCGGGAGACGGCGCTGGTGACCCTGAAGCTCGTGCAGGACGGCGTGGAGCTCTTCGAGATCGAAGGGTCGCTGCGTGGCGAGCTCGTCGTGTCGATCGGCACCGCAGGACTGAGCGGCTCGATCGAAGCAGAGGCGTGCGGCTCGAACGGCTGCATCACCCTCGGAGCGGGCCGCCTGGTCATCGGAGCGCAGCCCGAGCTGTGCGTCGAGTTCCCCGGGATCGGCGAGCAGTGCCTCGAGATCTGATGCCCACCGAGAGCGGCACAACCGAGACCGAAACGCAGGGCGGGGTGACCGAGGGGTCGCCCCGCCCGGCGGGCGTTGGTCCGGAGGCGGAGCTGCCGGTGTTCGTGGTCGACGATCACCAGGTTGTTCTCGATGCCGTCGCCGCCGTGATCATGGCCACGCCGGGCCTGACCCTCGCCGGCACCGCCGTCTCCGGCAGCGATGCGTTGCGACGCATCGCCACCCTGGCCGGTACCCCCGTTCTGCTGGTCGACGTCAACCTCGGACGAGATGACGGCGTCGAGGTCGCCCGCCGTTACGTCGTCGAGCACGGAGGAGCCGCCGTGCTGATGTCGGCCCGGAGTGAAACGGACCTACCGGCGGAGTGGTCGCGAGGCGGCGCGGCGGCCTTCGTCCCCAAAGACCAGATCGGCTCGGGACGGCTCGAAGCAGCCCTGTGGTCCGCCGCTCAGCCGGATTCGGCCGCCCGGTAGGCCTCGAGCATCGCGGCGGTGTCGTTGTACTCCCGCATCTCGATGATCCGGCCGTCGCGCACGGTGTTCACGTGCACCCAATCCATGTCGTAGGCCTGGCCGTTGTGAAGGAATCGGCTGGTCTCGCTCCCGATGGCGATCACCCGATCCCCCGAGGTGACCCACTCGTGGACCTTCAACGACTCGATCCGCAGGGCGCTCTGCATCTCTTCGATGTAGCCGCGGACGCCGGCCGGACCCTCGTACACGCCGCCGAACGGGAACTCGTCGGGAAGCAGGTTCACGAGCCGCCCCTCGGGAGCGAAGGCGTCCGCCTCCGCGCCGAAGAGAAAACTCTTCACGATCCCTTCGCTCGAATCCCCGCTCGACATCTCGTCCCCCTCGTCTCGCCCGCCGCCAGCCTAGGTCTGTGCACGGACGGCGTACGCTGCCGACACCGATGACCACCTACCCGGACCCGCTGCACTCGGCCAAGGAGCTGGCACACACCCTGGTTGCCGCGGCTCGAGCCGGCGAGCGCGCCCGGAGGGTCCCCGATGACATCGGCGCCCGTCTGGCCGACGCGGGGCTGGGACGGCTCTGCTTGCCCACCGACGCTCCCGGACACGAGGCCGACATCACGACCCTGATGTCGGTGATGGAAGAACTGGCGGCCGCCGATGCCGCGGTGGCGCTCGTGGTGTTCAACAACTGCCTGCCGGCACTCGTGTCGCGACACCTCGACGACGAAGTGCGGGCAGAGGTGTTCGCTGATCCGAAGGGCATGTACGCCAACTCGACCCGCCCGAGCGGCCGAGCGGTGGCCGAAGGCGACGGCTACCGCGTCTCGGGACGCTGGCAGCTCGTCACCGGCTGCCAGCTCGCCCAGTGGGTCGGGTTGATGACGCTCGAATGGGACGCCAACGCCGATTCGGTGGTGAAGGTCGACGGGTCGCCACGCCTGCTGATGGCGATGGTGCCGGCTGCGTCGGTCGAGATCCTCGAGACGTGGGATGCGGTGGGGGTTCGCGGTTCGGGCAGCCACGACATCGCTGTCGACAACGTCGATGTCCCGAGCGACTACGTGGTCGATTTCCGATCGTCCAACCGACTCGCGGACCGCCCAATCGGCCGCATGCCGTGGATGACAGCGCTCGCGGCTGCACACGGAGCGATCAGCGCGGGCATCGCCCGTTCGGCAACGGCCGCCTTTCTGGATCTGATGGAGGGGAAGAGGTCCACCGACACAGGCGCAGCCCTCACCGAGCACCCCGGTCTGCAGCTCGAGTTCCTCGATGCCAACGACCGCTGTCTCGCTGCCCGCGATCGGCTGTTCTCGAGCAGCGAAGCCGTCTGGGCCCACGCGGTGGAGGGCTCGACGCCTCCGGTCGACGCCATTGCCGACGTGTTCGGCGCGGCTCGGCTGATGGCCAATGCCGCGAAGAACCTCGCCGAGGTCGTCCTTCGCTGGGGAGGGACAGCGGCGCTCGACGCCGACGGTGCGATTCAGCGGGCGTGGCGGGACGTCAACGCGGTCAACCAGCACGTGATCACGGGTCCGGTGATGGGCGAGCAGGCGGGCCGGGTGCGGCTCGGGCTGGACCCCAGGATCCCCAGCTTCACCTGGTGATGCGGACGCTGCTCAGCCGGGCAGCGCCGACCTGATCTTGGAGAGCTGCGCGGCGAGCGCCTCTTCGGTCGCTCCGCCCGCTCCGAACACCACGCGGTCGGGTTCAAAGGACAGTGCGCCCTCGATCGCAGCCGGGTCGGGGCCCAGGCCGAAGAAGCTCACAGAGAAGCTGTCGAGCGACCGTCCGGCCTCGGTGAGCGCGGCCTTCACCTCAGGGAGCTTCCCCGCAATGTCGTCGCGGCCGTACATCGGCGCCCACCCATCAGCCCACCCGACGAGATCGGCGAGGGTCCTCGGACCGACGCCCGCACCGATCACCAGCGGAGGACCACCCTCCTGAATCGGCTTGGGCCACGATTCGCTCTCGCTCATCGATACGTGTTCGCCGCTGTAGGTCGCGAGGTCGTCACTCCACAGCGTTCTCATGAGCTCGACGGATTCGCGGGTGCGCTGGCGGCGGGTTGCGAAGTCGATGCCGTGGTCGGCGAGCTCGGCTCGGTTCCACACGTAGCCCACACCCACCTCCAGGCGGCCACCGCTCAGGTGATCGACCGATGCGGCCATCTTCGCCAGCCAGATGGGGTCGTGCTGAGGGACGAGCGTCATGCCGGTCCCGAGCCGGATCGTGCTGGTCGTTTCGAGCGCCGAGCCGAGTGCAACCCACTGATCGATCGTGCGCGCATAGCCGGGCGGGATCTGGTCGCCACCGGGCCACCCGCCACTCGCCGTGGGCAGGTGGCTGTGCTCGGGGAACCAGATCGACTCGAAGCCCTGCTCCTCCACGATCCGGGCGATCGCGCCGGGGCCGATCGTCTGGTCTGTGGCGAAAGCGATGATGCCGTAGTCGGTCACGACGAACCTCCGAGGTCGGCCGGCCCGAACTGGGGCGGCCTGCGTTCGATGAAGCTCATCACACCCTCGGCGAAGTCCGCCGACGAGAGCGCCACCTTCTCGCGGATGAGGCTCGCGTCGAATGCCCCTCCGAAGGTCTGCATGTCGGCCTCTCGCAGCTGCGCCTTCATGTCGAGCCACGACACCGGGGCACAGTTGGCTCCGAGATCGGTCGCATACGCCTGCGCCGTTGCGAGGACCTCGTCGGCGGGAACGAGCTGATGCACCAGACCGATCTCGGCCGCCTCCTCGGCGAGGAACGTCCGCCCCGACAGCAGCAGCTCCGTCGCACGGCTCGTACCCACGAGGCGGGGAAGGAGCCACGCGATCCCGTGCAGAGCGGGAAGGCCGCGGCGGGAGAACGCCGTGGACATCTTGGCCCCCGCCGCGCCGATGCGGACGTCGCACATCATCGCCTGCACCAGGCCGAACCCGGCACAGCGACCGTTGATCGCCGCGACCATCGGTTTGCGGATGTCGAAGGGGTACACGTCGCTGTGGGGGATCGCGTCGGCGTCCGGATTGAAGTCCCCGGTCTCGGAGTACTCCTGGAGCGCCTCGGTGTCGGCACCTGGACAGAACGAGTCGCCGGCACCCGTCACCACGATCACCCGAACCTCCGGATCGCGCTCGCACTGCTCGAGGAGCGCGTAGTAGCGGGCCTGCAACTCGACGGTCCACGCGTTCTTCCGCTCCGGCCGATTCCAGGTGAGGGTGGCCACCCCGGCTTCCAGGTCGTACAGCACCAGCTCGTCGGACATTCGATCCCCCTCGTCGCGATCCCCGGCGCCCATCATGCAACTTCCGGGCGCACGCGGGCTCCCTGTGCTGCCTTTTGGGCGCGCCAGCGCCCGGAAAGCGGGCGCGCGTGCTCCCGAAACGGAAGACCACGGGCGGCTGTGCGCCCGGTAGCTTGTGGCGTCTCGGGGAGAGCAGGGATTCAGGGGGAACCATGCCCACGCCGCCGTCGGAAGAACAGGTGCTCGCCTGGATGGACGATCTGTCCAACTGGGGTCGGTGGGGCGACGATGACCGCCTGGGCACGCTCAACCACCTCACGTCCGAGAAGCGGGTCGCCGCCGCCCAGCTGGTGACCGAGGGCATCTCGGTGTCGTGCAGTTGGGACATTCGGACGGGCCAGCAGCCAGGAGCGACGGTCGAGTCGCAGCGCTACATGCTCTCGACAGGCCTGGGGCTCGAAGAGGAAGGTCGCCGCAACTTCATGGGGGGCCGGGCCGGAGGAGCGCAGGAGTTCATCGGGATGGTGTTCCACGGCCTCGACGTGACCCACCTCGACTCGCTCGCCCATCTCTTCTGGGACGGAAAGATGTACGGCGGCGAACCGTCCTCGTTGGTGTCTGACCGCCACGGAGCGCTCAAGCACGACGTCCTCGCAGTTCAGGACGGCGTGACCACCCGCGGTGTCCTCCTCGACATCGCCCGGCTTCGGGGCGTCGAGGTCCTCGACGCCGACGACCACATCTACCCCGAGGACCTCGAAGCGGCCGAGGAGGCCGCGGGCGTGCGGTGCGAGCCCGGTGACGTCCTCCTCGTTCGAACGGGAGAAGGCGGGGCCCGCCGCAGCGAGAAGCGGGAGTACAACGCCAACAAGCCACGCTCGGGCTACCAGGCAGCCTGCCTCCCCTGGCTCCACGAGCGGGGCATCTCCATGATCGGCTCAGACGTCGCCCAGGACCCGACGCCGGCCGGGTACCGCACCGTCACCATGCCGATTCACATGGTGGGCATCGTCGCTATGGGTCTGTGGCTCATCGACAACTGCCAGCTCGAAGATCTCGCTTCGGCATGCGCCGAGCGCGACCGCTGGGAGTTCCAGTTCGTCCTCTCCCCCATCCGCTTCCAGGGCGTCACCGGAAGCCCGGTCAACCCGCTCGCGGTGTTCTGACGGCCCAGCGATGGCCTCGATCGACACGCCGTTGCTGGTGATGGGACACGGCCCCGCCGCGCTGGTCCTCGCCAAGATCGCGAGCGGCATGGGATTTCCGAGCGTCGTCGCAGGCCATGAGGCCGTCGACGACCGCGAGCCGGTGGTTCTCGACGACCGCTCCCAGACGATCCTTCGACCTCACGGCGTCCTCGGAGTGCTGCGTCCTTACGCCGTCTCGCAGGAACCGTTCGCCATCGCGCCGATCGAGTTCGAGAACGGCCTGAAGCACCACTGCGTCGCCGACATGCTGATCACCGTTCTCGACGGGATCGAGTTCGAAGGGCAGGCCCACGGCGGTCCGATCACCGGGAGCCTCTCCGACGGCCGGTCCACCTGGGAGGTCAGCGCAGACGTCTTCGTCGACGCGGGGACACTCCCCGGTGAGCTCAACGAAGCCATTCGTGCCGCGGCAGAGCTCGCCGAGAGCCTGGTTCCACCGGCGTCCTGAGCCGCGCGAGCCGGGAGGAGCCTCGTCTGAGAAATCCGAGAGATTTCTCGACCGAAAGTTTCAGATCGTTGCGCCGATTGCGTCGTGGGGGCGTCCATGCACTTCCCGTGGAGGCACTTCCCATGACACAGCACACCACTTCCCGCATCCGACTCCTCAGGTGGGCGCTCCTCGCGCTCTTCGCCGGTTTCGTTCTCGCTGCCTGCGGCGGCGTCGACGAGTCGACAGCGACAGACGAGCCCGTCGTCGACGGCCCTGAGCCGGTGGTCTTCGAAGAACCGAGGATCCCGGGCGAGGATCCGTTCACGGTGAGCGTCGTGACGCGCGCCGCCGATGAGATCATGGCGCTGCCGGACGACGATCGGCCCACCGTCGGCCCCGGCCTCTACGGCGGAACCGGCGACAACGAGGTCTGCGATCGCGACCAGCTCGCCCACTCGCTCGCCACCCTGTCGGCCCAGGGGTCGGCATGGGCGGCCGTCCGAGGCATCGACGTCGACGACATCGACGACGAGATCGCCGGCCTCACGCCCGCGATCTTGGCCAGCGACACTCGCGTGACCAACCACGGCTTCGACGGCTCCCGCGCCACGCCGTTCCAGTCCACGCTCGCCGCAGGCACTGCCGTCCTGGTCGACAAGGACGGCAAGCCGGTCACCCGCTGCGCATGTGGCAACCCGCTCGACGAGCCGGCCGCGCCGACAACGCACACGACGACACCCGAAGCTCCGCAGACCTCTGAGGTTGCGGTCGATCAGCCAGCCGACGAGCCCGCCGAGGACACCAGCGACGACCCCACCGACGAAGGGGAACCGCCCCACGTGATCGTCGGGTCGTTCTGCGACACCTGGGACCGGGTGCGGGTTGACATCGAGGGAGGCCCCACCGGACCCGGCGAGATCGCCGCCTACCTGGTGCTCCTCCGTGACAGCCTCGCCGAGCTGATCTCCTCCGCGGAAGCCACCCCCGGCTTCCCCGAGGATGCGCTCACCGACCTGATCGCCTACCACGCGGCGATCGCCGCAGCCGTCGAAGCGGGCGGTGTGCCAGAAGCAGGCGATGTCGCCCTGCGAGATCGGGTCGAGGCCTTCCTGCTCGAGTACTGCGACGAACCCCAGAGCGAGGGGCCCGGCGAGGACGACATCCCCGAGGGCCAGCAACCCGACGACGAACCTGCGAGCGGCAACTGCGGGTCGATGCAGTTCTTCCTTCTCGTCGCAGCAGCCGACGGCGTGGGCCTCGACCACTCCACCATCAGCGAGTTCTACCTTCAGGCACTGCAGGATGTGTTGGCGGGCGCCGACCCCGGCGAGGAGTTCGATGTCGGTGATCTCGCTCCGATGATCGCCTACGAAGAGGTCGGGTGCGCCGGCGCTCAGGCGATGCAACAACTCTTCGACGACAACGGCCTCGGCCACCTCATCGAGGGAACGGAGCTCGATGGCTGAACACTCCGGGTCTGACGACGCGACGCTGGTCGCCGCCATTCGTGGCGGCGACACAGCCGCGTGGGGGGACGTCTTCGATCACCACCGCGACGCCGTCTGGCGCACCGCACTTGCGATCACCCGGCGCCATTCCGACGCCGAAGACGTCGTCTCCGCCACCTTCCTCCGAGCGGTCGAGACGATCGACCAGCTCCAGAATCCCGACCGGCTGCGGCCCTGGCTCATGTCGATCGCCAGGCGGCGAGCCCTCGACCTCGTTCGTCCCAACCGTCAGCACGAACTACCGAGCGAGGCCGTAGGCCTCTATGAGCCGGCCGCAGACGACGGCGACGCGCTCTCGGGACTCCACCGCGACGATCAGCGGGCGCTTGTCGCCGACGCCCTCGAAGGACTCGAACCGCGCGATCGCATCGCCCTCGAGTTCGCCGAGGCCCAGGACCTCCGAGGCGACGACCTCGCCGAGGCTCTCGACATCAGCCGCGACAACGCGTACGCGCTCGTCCACAACGCGAGGGACCGGTTTGCCGCTGCGGTCTCCTCACTCCTGGTGTCGCGCCACGGCCGCGAGGAATGCGCAGAGCTCGATGGTCTGCTGGGCGATTGGGACGGCGCCTTGACCCCGCGCCTTCGCAAGCGCGTCAACCGCCACCTGAAGGACTGCGAGGTCTGCGACGCGACCCAGAAGCGCAAGGTGACCCCCGCGGCCTTGCTCGCGGCCGCTCCCGTCGGCCTCACGGCGACCGCCCTCGGCAACGCTCGGGATGAGGTCCTCGCCTCTGCTGCCGGCACGGCCACCGGTGAAGCCGGGTCGGCCACGGCCGTCGCTGCTGTCAGCACCAAGGCAGCCGGGACCTCCCTCGTCGGGATGATCGCCACAACGGTCATCGCGGGAGGTCTCGCGATTGCAGTTGTCTTCGGAGTCCTGTCCACCGGCGGATCGTCCGAGTCGGAGGCGCGAACCACACCCTCCAGCGAGGCAACGACGGGACCAGCCGAACCCGTTGCCTCAGCCGTCCCGACGAGTGCCGCCACCGCGGTGGGCGCTGCTGCCCAGCCACCGACGGATCCGCCACCGAGCAGTGAGGCCACTGCTTCGACCGAACCCCCGCCGAACCCCTGCGCCGCCGTCGCCGAGTTGCGTGCCTATGGCGCCGCCGGACCGTCGGCGCCGTCCGGGGCTGGGTTCGCCGCCTATCTGACGGGTGTGAAGGACCGGCTCGATGCGGTCGTGTCGGCGTTCGCCACCGATGCAAGCGCGGCACTGGTCGAGTACCAGACCGCGTACGACCTGCTCGTCGCCTCGGGAGTGGACGACCCCGCGAGCATTCCCAACGGCCCCGCGCTCGCGGCGCTCAAGGACCAGGTGGAATCGGAACTCACCGCTGTGTGCTCGTGAGCCTCAGATCGGCAGCGCCGCGGCGATTGTCGCTGTCTCCTCCTCGGTGAACGCGGCGAGGGTCTCGCTCCGGATCCGACCGTTGGCGGCGTTGGTGAGCATGAGCTGCGCAACTGCGGCTGCGCTGGGTGCGTCGAGCACTACGACAGCGTCGTGTCGACCCATCGTCAGGTAGAACCCGTCGATGGCGATCCCCAACTCTTCGGCTCCGAGCCGCGCGTGGCGCATGCGCTTCTCAAAGTCCTTGAAGTGCTGGACCCCCTCGTCGGTGTAGCTGATCAGAGTGATGAACTTCGGCATGATCGGACCCCTTCCGAGTACGCCGGACCGTACGCCGATCCGCGCGGCTAGCGTACCTACCGAACGAACGATCAGTCAGTGAATGGGGGGCGTCATGCGAGTTCACGAGATTCTCCACGACAAGGGCGACGAGGTGGTCATCATCGACCCGGCCGCCTCACTTCGCTCGGCGGTCACGATGATGTCGCACCGACGCATCGGCGCGCTCGTTGCCAGCGCAGACGGAAATCGACTCGATGGACTGCTGAGGGAGAGCGAGGTCCTCGCTGCCCTCGCCGCTCATGCAATGCGAATCGAGGATCTCCGGGTCGGGGACGTGATGATTCGGTCCCCCGAGGTGTGCGGGCCCGACGCCCACATCAAAGCCGTCATGAACCGCATGACCCGAACGCGGTGCCGCCACATGCCCGTCGTCCAAGGCCGCCGGATCTGTGGCCTGATCAGCGTCGGCGACATCGTCAAGTACCGGATGGACGAGATGGAGAAGGAGAACCTCATCCTTCGAGAGGCCTATATCGCCACGCATTGAACCCATAGCGAGAGCCGTCCGCCGGCTCAGACACCGCCATCGAGGCGCACCAGACCGTCGAGGATCAGGTCGAGCACCAGCTCGAAACTCGTGGATGTCTCGCCGTCGCGGTGCAGCTGGACATGGGCCGCCATGTGAGGGAACTGCTCCGAATCGAGGGTGTCGTGGAACTCCTGAATCGCGTCCACGAAGTCGTCGATTCCCGCGGTCAGATCCAGCTCCTGCAGCGTGTAGCCGAGGACGTGGTTGTTGACCGCGTGGAACCCATGGTGGGCGAGCTCGGACGGATAAGCCGCTCTGTTCGAAGAGCCGGAGCAGGTCGTCCGACACTCTCGTCCTCGCCTCGCGAGGGGGGATCCGCTGCCACAGCTCGGCGGCCCACCGATGCCGCACCAGAACATCGTGGCTCGACACGATGATCCTGCGAACCGCCGCCAGCGGCGCGACTGAGTCGTCCACCGGTTCGATCTCCTCCGCGACCGCCTCCAGCATGAGAGCCAACAGCTCGGCCTTGCTGGCGACGTGGTTGTACAGCGACATCACCTCGTAGCCGAGGGATTTCGCGAGCGAACGCATCGTCTCGACCATGAACGACGCGCTGCCCACTGCTGTACCAACCACGATGCGAGCGGTCGTCGCCCGACGCTACGGAGGCCCCGAGCGCCTCGGGCTCGACGAGCTGACGCCGCGCTCCCCTGAATCCGACGAGGTGCTCATCGAGGTCGCCGCCTCGTCGCTCAACGCCCTCGACTGGCACATGGCGACAGGGACGCCCTACTTCCTGCGCCTTTCCGCTGGTCTTCGTCGACCGAAGCGGATCGTGCTCGGCGCCGATGTCGCCGGAACGGTCGTTGCCGTCGGGCCCGACGTCACGGAGTACTCCGTCGGCGACCGGGTCTTCGGGGAGACCGAGGGTGGCGGCTTCGCCGAGTTCTGTGTCACGTCGCAAGCGAAGATTGCGCGCCTTGCACACGACGTGCCCTTCGAGGTTGCGGCCGCCACTCCCGTTGCGGGCCTGACCGCCCTCCAGGGCCTCCACACCCGGGCGGATCTCCAGGCCGGCGAATCGGTCCTGATCAACGGCGCAGCGGGGGGCGTGGGGACGATGGCCGTGCAGATCGCCGTCGCCGCAGGAGCCGACGTGACCGCCGTGTGCAGCACGCGCAATGTCGAGATGGTGCAGCGGCTCGGCGCCGGCAAGGTGGTCGACTAGACCATCGAGGACTTCACCGAGCTCCACCTGCACTTCGATGTGTTGTTCGACAATGTCGGCAACCGGAAGACCAGAGACTGTCTTCGGGTCCTCCCTCCTGGTGGCCGATACGTGATGACCACCGGGCCGAAAAAGAACCGGTGGCTCGACCCGCTGCCCAAGGTGATCCGGACCGCCGTTGGCGTGAAGCGTGCGAAGCGGGAGTTCCACCAGTTCGTCGCCAACCCCAACGCCGACGACATGGCAACCCTGGCAGAGATGCTCGCCTCGGGGCAGCTGGTCCCCGAGATCCAGAGAACGATCGGATTCGACGAGGTGGCCGCGGGTCTGGCCGAGATCGGGTCGGGGCACGCCAGGGCCAAGATCGTCATCCGCCCGTGAGCGTGCCCCGCGAAAAGCGGTCGGCGCCACGCCCACTCATGCTGTCCAATTGACCACCGTGTCTCCCCGTCACCCACGCGTCGCGATCTTTCTCGCTGCCGAAGCGCTGAGCGCTGTCGGTTCGTGGGCGACCCTGATCGCGATCTGGGGGTACGCGGCGTTCGAGTTCGACGCCTCCTCGACCGACATCTCGCTGTTCGGTCTGGCCTTCGGCCTACCGGGCATCGTGCTCAGCCCGATCGCGGGGCAGGCTGTCGACCGGTTCGGCCCCAAGGCCACCCTCGCCGCGGCCAAGGTGCTCGGGGTGGTCGCGGCGCTGCTGCTCCTGCTCGCGGACGACTTCACGACGCTGGCCCTTCTGAGCGCGCTCCACGGCATCGCCTTCTCGATCTCGCTGCCGGCGATCCAGGCGCTCCCACCACGACTGGTCGACGACGAACACCTCGCCCGAACCAACGCTCTCGTCTCGCTCACCGACGAGGTCGCCATCGTGCTGGGACCGGTGATCGGCGCGGGAGCGATCGCGCTCACCGGCTTCAAGGGGGCGTTCGTCGTCGATGCCATCACCTACGCCATCGGCCTTGCGGCGTTGCCCCTCGTTCGGCTGCGCGATGTCGCGCCGGCGAAGGACGGGGACGACGTCGACGAGAGCGCTCTCGCGGGCCTTCGCCGTGTGATGCAGGTGCCGGCCCTGCGCCGGGTCGTGACCACGACGGCACTCGTCCACCTCCTCTATGGAGCGGCACTGCTTGTCGAACCCCTCTACGTCCGCGACGTGCTCGGTCGGTCAGAAGAGGTGTTCGCCCTTCTTCAGACGATCTTCGGGGTCGCCCTCGTCGGTGGTGGGCTTCTGGTGGCCAGAGCGGGCGAACGGCTGGCTAGCTTCCGCATCGTCGTGGCCGGCCTGGCCGGATCGGGTGTCGCAGCGTTCATCTACCTCGGCACACCCTGGTTCGCCGCCGCCATCGTGGGCGTGGTGCTCTGGGGGTTCGTGACCGCGCTGATGGGTGGACCGTCTCGAACGGTGATCCAGCGGGCCAGCCGCGAGAGTGAGCACGGACGGGTTCTCGCAGCGGATCTGATGGCGGGCAGTGCAGCCGAGGTGACCGGTGTGGCGACCCTCGGCTTCCTCATCGATGCGATCGGGATCCGGACGAGCGTGGGCCTTCTCGGAGCGGCGGTCGTCGCCGGCGCCGCGTGGCTGGCGCTCGCCGATGCCCGCGACAGCTCAGCCGCTGCTTCAGCCGCCGCGGTTGGTTCGGAGCGGAACAGCGCTGAGTGAGGTCGCCACCCCGCCTGCGACGAGCAACCACCAGAGGCGATCGAATCCGGCGAGCAGATCGTCGAGGCCGGTCGAGGTGCCGAGCAGAGCGATCGTGAGCGCCACACCGAGCGATCCCCCGAACTGTCGAACGGCTTGGGTCACCGCACCGCCGACTCCCACCCGGTCGGGGGGGAGTGCCTGTGCTGCGACGCTGGTGGTCTGCGGGAAGACGAGGGCGATCGAGAACGAGGCGAGCACCAGCGGGATCGCGAAGTCGATCCAGTAGTCGACGTCCTCGGTGAGCAGGACCAACCTCAGCAGACCACCGACCACAAGCAACCCACCGCCCGTGATCACCAGCGGCCGTTGCCCGATCCGACCCGCCAGCTTCCCGAACCGGGGCGCGAGGACCGCAGCCAGCGCGGCACCGGGCGCAACGCCGAAGCCGGCCTTGAGGATCGACCAGTCCCAAACGCTGACGAGGAAGAGGATCAGACCGAAGAACATCGCCGAGAACGACATCGAGAACAGGAACATCCCGGCATTGCCCCAGCCGAAGTTGCCGAGGGAGAACAACTCGAGATCGAGCGTGGGTGACTCGGTGCGGCGCTGGTGGGCGATGAACGCCGTGAAGAGAACGACGCCGACCGCGAGGACAAGCATGGTCTGGGCGCTCACCCACCCGACGTTGTCCGATTCGACAACTGCGTACAGCACGGCGCTTGCGGCCAGGGCGATCAGCACCACCCCGACGGGTGCGGGCAAGAGGACGTCGGTGTTGCGCGCCTCACGCAGCGACCGGGCTCCGACCACCAGGGTCACGATTCCGATCGGGAGGTTGATGAAGAAGGCCCACCGCCATCCCCAGGCGTCGATGATCAGCGCACCGAGAGACGGCCCGAGCGCTGCGGACGCGGCACCGATGGCGCCCCAGATCGCCACCACATGCGGTAGCCGTTCCCTCGGAAACGCCGCCATCACGAGCGCGAGCGACGCGGGGATGAGGATGGCCGAGCCCGCGCCCTGGAAGATCCGGGCAGCGATGAGCCACCCGACTCCGGGCGCCAGCGCGCATGCCATCGAGGCCGCCGTGAAGAGCCCTGAGCCGCAGAGGAACGCGATGCGGTGGCCCAGCCGATCCGCGAGTTTGCCCGCCGGCACCAGGAGCGCGGCGAACACGATCGTGTAGCCGTTCAGCACCCACGAGAGCGTCGAGGGCGAGGAGTCGCCGAACGTTGCGGAGATGTCGGGGAATGCGACGAACAGGATCGTCGTGTCGAGGTATGTCGCCAGCGCCGCGAGGCCCGCGATGGCCAGGGTCACCCGTCCGTGTCGAAGCTCGTCCGTGGAAGGCCCGTCATTCACTTGCGTCACAATAGGCGCATCGCCGCGTCGGCGATCGCCCTCCCCGGGCAGCCCACGATTTGCCAAGTAGCGTTGCCCTCATGGCGGAAGCGGCTGGCTACTACGACGAGTTCGGGTTCTACAGCCCTCAACCGACCGATCGGGCGACGCGTCGACAGCCCGGCGAGGACCACCCGACCGGCCCCGAGGTCGGTACGCGGGTTCCGGCGATCGAGCTCACGGACCAATCCGGCTCTCTCGTGAACGTGCAGAGCACCCTGGGCGCCGCCGGCGGCGTGGTGATGTTCCATCGCTCGGCCTACTGGTGACCGCCATGCATGACGCAGCTCGTGCAGCTGCAGCAGGTCGCCGAGGAGCTCGCGGCAAACGGACTCGCCCTGTACGCAATCAGCAACGACCCGGTCGAGATCCTGGCCGAGTTCGCCGCGGACAACGGGATCACCTACTCCCTGCTGTCCGACGCTGACTCCGCGGTGATCAAGTCCTTCGGGATCATGAACCAGCTGATCGAACCCGACGAAGGCCGGAGCATGCGCTGGCACGGAATCGCCTACCCGGGCACCTACTTCCTCGATGCCGACGGCGTGGTGACGGACAAGGACTTTCATCGGCACCACGCTCGCCGCTCGTCTGGCGCCACGGTCCTGGCGCGGGCGCTCGGCCGCCCCGTCGAGCTCGACGGCGATGTCGTGGAGACCGCCGCGAACGACGAGCTGTCGATGCGGGTCGGGTTGTCCGACGACGCTCTGCGCCTCGAGGTGATCTCGACCCTCGCGATCGACGTCGACATCCCCGAAGGACTCCACGCCTACGCACCCGGCTCGCCCGAGCAGTTCTCGCCGCTGGACGTGACGGTCGTCGGCGACGGTCTACGGATCGGGGACGTGCGCTGGCCCGAGGCCGAGCAGCTCGACATGACCGAGCTCGACCTTGTCGCCCCCGTCTTCTCCCGAACTGTTCGCCTCGAGGTCCCCATCACCATCACCTCGGACGTCGTTCGGCTCGGCCACGAGATCACCGCGGAGGCGGTCGACATCACGGTTTCGGTCACGGCGCAGCTGTGCGACGACGTCAGCTGCGGACTCCCGCAACGACTCTCGGCCGTTCTCAGCACGCCGCTGGCTCGGCTCGTCGAACCGCCAGGCATCCAGCACTACGTGGAGCGGGTCGAGGCGATCGAAGCCGAGACCGGTCAATCCGTCAGCTGACGTCCCGCTCTCGGGCGTTCTTGAACCACGCGTCCTCGTCGGTGAAGCGCGCGGCGTTCCAGCTCAAGGCCGCCTTGAGCCCGTCGGTGTTCCGGATCGCATTGAACTCGTCGATCTCGGGTGAAGTACCTGCGCTGGCGAGCGCGATCGCTTCGAGCTCCATGGACCGCTCGATCACCTGGCGGACGCCCATCAGCTCGTAGGACATGTTGATGAGCTTCTTGTTGTAGCGAACCGTCGACTCCGGCAGCTTCGCGATTGTCTCCGCCTGACGACGAACCGCCGCGTCGAGCTCGTCGGCGGGGACGACCTCATTGACGAGGTCCAGCCGCTTCGCCTCCTGGGCGTCGATCAGATTGCCCGTATACAGCAGCTCACGCGCTTTCGTCATGCCGATCACCCAGGGCCACACGGCGGGAATGTACGGGCCACCGGTCCGGATTTCGGGCGCGCCGAACTTGGCATCCTCACTGCAGATGCGCAGGTCGCAGAACGTCGCCGTCGCCAGACCCCCTGCGATGCAGAACCCGTGGATCTGGGCGATGATCGGCTTGGGGTTGTTCCAGAAGACGTCCCACCAGGTCCCTGCGCTGAAGCCGTCGCCTTCGAGGAATCCGGTCACGTAGTCGACCGCTGTGTCGTCGCTCCCGGCGGTGATGTCGAACCCTGCGCTGAACGCGCGGCCCGCCGCGCGCAGCACGATCACCCTGAGCTCGGGCGACCGCCATCCTGCGTCCTCGAGCGCCTCACGGACCTCCGCCTGCAGTTCGTGGGACAGCGCGTTCAGCTTGTCGGGACGGTTGAGGGTCACGTACGCGACCGGTGCGTCCTTCTCGTAGGTGATGGTCTCGTAGTTCCCCGTCGTCATGTCGGGAGCGTAGTTGGGCGCCGCGCCCGCCGATCCGGGGGGCAGACGGTCACGACACTCACGATCGACGGGGGCTGGACCGCCCAGTAGGTTCGCCAGGGCTTGGGGGAGCCGATGAACGCGAGCGGGTTGGAGGGTGTACGAGTACTCGAGGTCGCCGGCGGCGTGGGCCTCGCGTATCTCGCGAAGCTCTTCGGCGACCTGGGGGCCGACGTCATCCGCTGTGAAGCGACCGACGACGACAGGGTCCGCAGTCGCCCGCACGACATTCACCGCTGGATCAACGCCAACAAGCGGTCGGTGACCACGGGGTGGGACAGCTACGTCGCCGAAGCGGACATCGTCCTCCACGACCGAGGCCCCACGGCCGCCTCCCGGCGAGGCCTCGGATACGTCGACCTCGCCGAGATCGCACCGTCGCTCGTCGTGTGTTCGTTCACCCCCTTCGGCATGACAGGCCCGTACGCGGACTACGCCGCCGAAGAGATCACGACGATGCACGGATCGAGCTGGGGCTTCCTGTCCCCCTCATCCGCGACCGATCCATCGCTGCCGCCGCTCAAGGCTCCCGGCCACCATTCCACGCTGATGGTCGCCAACATCGCTGCCACTGCCACCCTCGCCGCATTCGACCGGGCCGAACGAACCGGCGGCGGCGAACACATCGACTTCTCCGTTTTTGCTGCCTCGGCGAAGATCACCGAGGCGGCGCCGGCGGGCGCTTCGTTCCTCGGAACCGACGCCTCCCGGCTCGGAGTGAAGACGGTCGTGCCATGGGGCACCTATCAGTGCCGCGACGGCATCGTGCAGTTGATCTGCCCCGAACAGCAGCAGTGGCTCTCGCTGGTGGAACTCATGGGGACCCCTGAGTGGACACAGCTCGGCGTCTTCGACGACAACGACATGCGGCGCGACAACAGCGATCTCGTGGAGATGTACCTCGCAAAATGGATGGCCGAGCAGACGGTCGAGGAGCTCTATCACGCTGCTCAGGCGGTGCGGCTGTGCCTCTCCCCCGTCAACACCATGTCCCAGCTCGACGCGGATCGGCACTGTGCGGCCCGCGGCTTCTTCGCCGAGACACCGGACGGGCTGCGGGTTCCCGGCGCCGGGTTTCAGGTCGATCAGCCGTGGTGGGCTCTGCGGACCAGCGCGCCCGGGGTGGGTCAGCACGACGGGGAGGGTTGGGCGGACCGCACACAGCCCGTGCCCTCGAACGGCTCCGCGGCCGAAGCCGGACGTCCGCTCGATGGCGTGCGGGTGTGTGACTTCACGTGGATCTGGGCCGGTCCCATGTGTACCCAGGTCCTGGCCCATCTCGGTGCTGACGTCATCCGACTCGAGTCACCCGAGTACCTGTGCCTCTTCCGCCGGCTTCCGTTCAACCCGCCGGAGCTCCCGCTCGAACCAGACAGTGACGGGCTCTTCCAGACCTACAGCTCCGACAAGCGCAGCGTCGGCGTCGATCTCAACTCGCCTGAAGCGCGAGAGGTGATCTGCCGGCTCATCGAGCGAAGCGACGTGGTGATCGACAACTTCGCCGTCGGCACTATGGCGACCCTCGGATTCGGGGTGGAGGACATTCGCGCCATCAACCCGGAGGCGATCGTGGTGTCGCTGTCGGGATACGGCCAGACGGGTCCGTCCGCCGACTACATGGCCTACGGCCCGGCGGGCGGCGCGGTCTCTGGCCTGTACGCAGCCAATGGCTACCCGGGAGGCCCACCCTTCGAGACCGGCGTGGCGATCGGCGATCCGGGCACCGGAATCACCGCCGCGTGGGCCACGGTCGCAGCGCTCGTCGCCAAGCGGCGCACCGGCGTCGTCGCCCGCGTGGACGTCGCGATGGTCGAAGCGGTGGCGGCGACCCTCGGGGAGTTGTGGATGCAGTACCTCGCAACCGGAGAGGATCCACAGCCCCACGGCAACGCGGATCCCGGCTGGGCGCCGCATGGTGCCTACCCGGCACGTGGTGACGATCAGTGGGTCACGATCGCCTGTACGGACGACGCCGCCTGGCGCGCGCTGTGCGAGGAGATGGACCCGTCGCTGGCCGACGATCCACGCTTCTCTTCCAAGTCTGCACGGCTTGCGAACCAGGGTGAGCTGGACGAGCTCGTGGGCGCGTGGACCGGTTCGCTCGACAGGTGGGAGGTCACCCGACGGCTCCAAGGCGTCGACGTGACGGCCTTTCCGTCGATGTCGGCGCTCGAACTGTGGGGAGGTGACCCGCAACTCGAGGCGCTCGGGATGCTGGAACGTCCCCGACACCCAGTGACCGGCGATCACGTGGTGCCCGGCATCCCCTGGCGACTCACCAACGGTCCCAATGGACTGCGCCGCCCCGCCCCCTGCCTCGGACAACACACCACCGAGGTGCTCGGTGGCCTGCTCGGATTCGAGCAGGACGAGATCGAGGCCCTCACGGCCGCAGGGGTGGTGCACCAGGGTCGGTCCTGAACTCGCCCCGGCTGGGTACTGGGTCTCGAATCTCAGACGGTCGCGAGTGGCGTCGGCGTGCCTGCGACGCCTGGCCGACACCGGAAGATCGAACCGCCGAGCGACTCGTCGTCGAGGTTGTCGGCCGTGACGATGTACATGTCCGTCATCTCCGGACCGCCGAACGCGACGCTCGTCACCGCCTTGGCGGGCACGGGGATCTCATCGAGCTCATCGCCGGTGGGCGAGAGCTTCACCACCCGTCGGCCCCCGACGTGCGCCACCCAGAGGTTGCCGTCGGCGTCGACGCACATCCCGTCAGGGATACCCCGCTCGAAGGCCTCCCTCCCGATGTGGCGGCGGTTCGACACGGTGTCGCCCTCCAGATCGTGCGCGATCACGCCCTTGGAGGTGCTGTCGACGTGATACAACGTCCCGCCGTCCGGCGAGAGTCCGATGCCGTTGCTGAGCTCGACGCCTCCGTACACCTCGTCGACCGAGCCATCGGTGTTGATCCGGAAGCACTCCCCTGGGACCTTGTCGGCTTTCAGATCGTTGAGGTCCGACCGGATCGCCCCCACGTAGACCCGCCCGCTCGCGTCGGTATGGCAGTCGTTGAACGAGTTGACACCGTCGCGGGCAAGCAGTTCTCTCTCGTCGCCGTCGCGCCAATGCATCACCGTCGGACCGGTGATCACCAAGCCACCGTCGACGTGGAGAAGAAGTCCGCCGACCATCTCACGGCCACGGACGAGTGTCGTGATCTGCCCGTCCGGCGAACGCCGGAACACCCCTCCGCCGAACACGTCGCTGAAGTACAGATTGTTGTCGGTGTCGGTGCGCGGCCCTTCGACGAGCGTGTACCCGGTCGCGATGGTCTCGAGTTGCATACGTCTTCCCCCTGATCGTTCTCGGGCGGGTCTACCACGGCCAGGCGCGACGAGAATCGCAGATCACACCCAGGCGCTGCCTCGCATCACAGCGTGATGTCGCGCCGCCAGTACTCGTCGCCATCTGCGCTGATCTCCGCGCGGGCGTCGTCGTTCCACTCCGCTCCGCCGATGATCGCCCCGGTGTAGTCGTAGGGCTGTTCGTCGGGGAATCGCTGCCGTCGGGCGTCGATGGCGAGAGCGATCATGCGCGAGCGCCGCTCGACATAGTCGGGCGTGTAGGTGATGTCGTGGATGTTCTTCCCGCCCGGCACCCGGTAGGCGTGGACGTTGGTCGTTGTCGCTCCGATGGCCGAGCTGCGCTTGTGATATCCGAGCACCATCGTCACCCGACGCTCCGGGGAGTGGTTGCGAAAGGATCCATGCAGCGAGCTGCGGTTGACCATCCCGCAGTCGCCCGGCGCGAGGACCATCGGCACGGCGTCGTCGATCACCTCTGTCGACTCCGGAAACGCTCCTCCGCCGGCGAGGCGCCACTGTCGATGGCTGCCGGGCACGACCCAGAGGCAGTTCTCGGGAGTGCCGCGGCTCCAGGACACGTTGAGGTTGAAGCCGTGTGATTCGCCGGCACCGTCGGGACCCGCGAGCGCCTCGCCTTGGTCGGACCAATGGGTTCGGCCGTCCTGATGCCATGGGGTCGGGGGACCTTCGCCGGCACCCTTGTGAAACACGCTCTCGTGGAAGGGCACGAAGTCAGGCCCGTTGATGGCCTCGACCGCTTTGAGGATCGTCGGGTGGGCGTACACCCGGAGCGCCGAGTCCATCATCATCAGCGGGTGCGACACGAGGCCGACAACCGGTCGGCCTTCGACCTCGTCGTCAGCGCGCTCCCTGCCGAAGAGCTCGGACGACGACATCGAGTAGTAGCCCGGAAATCGCACAGGCCGCCCGAGGTGGTCGACCTCGGCCTCACGCTCGATGGGCGCGTTGTCGAGCAGCTGATCGAACTCGGCTTCGAGCTCGCCGACCTCCTCGTCGGACAGCACGCCGGTGAACACGTAGAACCCGGTGCGGTGGTAGGCGTCGACGATGTCCTGCGCGAGGTCGCCGTTGGCGTCGAAGCGTGCGGGCCCCCGGTTGTTCAGCTCCGCCGCTCGCTCGACGCCCCGGTCGCAGTACGCCTTCCACTCCGCCTCGGTGAGGGCCTCCTGGAGGACCGCCATCAGCGCAGGCCCTTCACCAGCGCTCCCCGCGAATCCGTGGCAGCCAGGCGGATCGGAAGCGCGGCCTGGTACCCGGGCGAGTCGTACCACTCGCGGAATGCGTCCTCGTCGTCGAACTCGAGGATGACGGTACGGGTGCCGTGCCACTCCCCTTCGATGGTCTGCACGTCGTTGTCGACCGCCAGCGCGCGGCCACGGATGTTCCCCATCGTCGAGCCGGCGGCCTTGCCGTACTCGTCGAGCTTGTCCTGGTCGTGCACTTCTTCCTGCACCACGAAGTAGACCGACATGATTCCCCCTCATTGCGTGTACTCGAAACTGTAGGAGACACCAGGGCGGTCGGGCTCGGAGAACGCCAACGGGGTGGAACCGCGTGCCGTGCCCGGTTGACTCTCAGTCGTGCTTCGTCCGCCGACACAGACCGCAGATTTGGCCCGGACGTTCTTCGGCGCGCTCAACCGCGTGACAGCTCCGGCGATCAAGGCGGGCGTCGGCTCACCCTGGCCGTTCGGCACCGGCGCGGTCGTTCTCGAAACGACGGGCCGAGTCACCGGCGAACGCCGAGAGGTGCCGCTTCTCGCCACCAGGGCGGGCGCCAGGGTCGTCGTAACGACAGTTCGCCGCGACTCTCAGTGGCTTCGCAACCTCGTCGCCGACGAGCGGGCCGTCGTTTGGCTGTGCGGTCGCCGACACGAGGTCGTGGCGACGGTCCAAAGGGGGCCGGTCACCTACGCAACGCTCGAGCCCGTCGACTCGGGCGCTGCCGCCTAGGCCCAGGTCTCCAGCTCTGCATCGAGAAGCGGACGCGCCGCTTCGCGAGCAGCGGCGTTGGCAGTGGGGTCGAGGCGCGAGAAGACAAGCTGCTGGCAGTTGCCAGTCCAGTCCTCATCGGTCCACCGGTCGAGCTTGCCAATCGATTCAGACAGGACCCACACGGCCCACGGCGACCGGCCCGCGCATGCATCGAACAAGGTCCGCGCGTGTTCCTCGTCGCCCCTGAGCAAGGCCAGGCGTCCGAACGCCGTGAGGTACTCCGTCTCTTCGTTGATCATTCGCCCGTGACGTTGGCGTCGGGCGATGTCGACGAGCTGCCGTGCCTTGTCATCGAGCGAGGCCTTCGAACCCATGCACAGACCGATGTCCTTGGCGAAGTTCCACCCAGCGGGTTGCGCAGGAATCGGCGCCAGCTCCGGTACGTCCCTGTCGAGGAGGTGGGCGAGCCAGCCGATCTCGGCGTACACGATCTCGTAGAGAGCGAAGAGATCCGCAGCCACCGCTCCCATGGCGATTTCCCAGGCGTCCTCGTAGCGGCGCTGCAGCGCGATGGCACCGATCCCCGCGTGCTGGACCGACACTTGGACGCGGTCAGAGTCGGGGACCTCGCGCCACTCGTCGAGGGACGCCTCCACGAACCGTTCGCAGGCGACCGGGTCGGTGACCCCGAGCATCACGGAGTTGATGATCGAGAGCGTGCTTCGAGCTTCTGGGCTGCTTCCCTCCGATGCCGCCAATGCGCCGTCGATGGTTCGGATGACCGCGAGAAAATCGCCAGCGATCATCTGGGAAGCCGCGAGTTCGCCTTCGAGCCGCATTCGCAGATCCACGTGGAGGTCGTCCGGCACCAGCTCCCGCGTCCGCGCCAACCGGTCGAGGAGGCCTGCGTTCGCGGTCGTGCCGGCCAGCGCATAACCCCCGATCGAGAGCAGGTGGATCGTGTCCTCGACCCGCCCGGACGCGATGGCACGATCGGCTGCCGAGAACACTTCTGCGACCTGGTGGCGATAGCGGAAGTGAAATCCCGGCTCGAAGAAGTTGAGGGTGGAGAAGTCACCGGCGAAGTCGAGCAGCGCCTGCAGGTGTGCCGAGGCGGCGTCTTCGACCTGGCCCGCCTCGCGAAGCCGCTCCAACGCGTACGCGCGGATCGTCTCCAGCAGCCGATAGCTCGACGATCCGTCTGCAGCGGCACTCACCGCGACGAGCGATTTGGCCACCAACGCATCGAGCAGGTCGAGGGCCTCGGTGCGGGAGCATCCCGTCGTGATGGGAACGAGCTCGAACAAGAACGGCCCCGCGAAGACCCCGAGCCGCATGAAGAACCGCTGCTCCTCGGGCTCCAAGAGGTGATACGACCACTCGATCGCACCCTCCAAAGTGCGCTGGCGCTGAAGCACGCCGCGGCGGCGACCCGCTCGCAGGAGCGAGAACCGATCGTCGAGCCCATCGAGCAGTTCCTGTGGCGACGACGATCGAGTGCGGGCGGCGGCCAGCTCCACCGCGAGCGGGATTCCGTCGAGCCGAACGCAGATCTCCCGAACGACCGCCCGGTTGTGGTCGTCGAGCTCGAAGGTCTGGTTGGCGGCGGTCGAGCGCTCGACGAACAGACGGAGACCTTCCTCCTCGGGATCGAGCGACGGCAGACGGTAGGCCTCCTCGCCCTCGATCTCGAGCGCCTCCCGGCTGGTCGCCAGCACCCGAAGCCCGGGGCCTGCGTTCAGGAGCTCATCGACCAGATCGGCCGTGGAGTCGAGCAAGTGCTCACAGTTGTCGACCACCAGCAAGACCGATCGGCCGGCGACGTAGCGTGCGAGCTCTTCGGACGCCTGTTCCTCGGTGGTCACCTGGAGCTCGGTGCCGGCCGCGAAGGCGAGAACGACGTCGGTCGGTGCGTCGACCGGGGACAGATCGACGAAGAGAACTGCGTCGTAGTCGTGCCGTGCCGCAGCCGCCGCCTCGACCGCCACCCGCGTCTTCCCGGCACCGCCCACACCCGTCACGGTGACCAGCCGATGTTCGGCCAGCAGAGCACGCACCCGATCGACTTCGGCGCCACGGCCGATGAACGAGGAGCGGTACGCGGGCAGGTTGGACAGCACGCTGTCGCTGCCCCGCAACGGCGGGTGTTCCTCGGCGAGACCGTCGGCGGTGACCTGGAACGCCTCGACCGGCTGGTCGACATCGCGCAGCTGCACCTGGCCGAGGGCGAGTGTCTCCACGTCGGGCGCGAGGTTGGCCGCCGCCCCCGACAGGACGATCTGGCCGCCGTGGGCTGCGGACATGAGGCGGTTGGTGACGTTGACCGGTGTGCCGAAGTAGTCGCCGCCCCGTTCGACCGCTTCGCCCACGTGGATGCCGAGCCTCACCTCGATCCCAGGGTCGAGCTGCCACGTGACGCTCTGGAGTGCTCGTTGAACAACGATGGCCGCTGCCACGGCCGTCGACACAGCTTCGAAAGCGACCCCGAACGAGTCCCCCGCCGAGAAGAAGATGTAGCCACCGTGCTGTTCGATGGTCCCGCGAATCACCTCCTCATGGCGAAGGAGGTCGGCCTCCATCGCCTCTGGCTGTGTCGCCCACGCGCGAGTCGATCCGACGACGTCGGAGAAGAGGAAGGTGACGACGCCGCTCGGCGGATTCGGTTGGTGGCCCACCGTCATGAGACTCAGACGATCAGGCCGCCGTCGACCAGCAGCTCGGCGCCGGTGACGTAGCTGGCGTCGTCGCTCAGCAGGAACATCACCGTCGCGCCGACCTCCTCCGGCTGCGCGGGCCGCCGGAGCGGAATCTGGTTGACCAAGCGGTCGACGGCGCTGGTTCCGAGCTCGAGCAACATGTCGGTCTCGATGGCTCCGGGATGGACCGAGTTGACCCTCACGCCATGGGGGGCGAGTTCGCGGGCGGCGCTCTTCGACATGCCACGCACGGCCCACTTGCTTCCGACATAGGCGATCGATGGGTGGCCCCTCATACCGGAGATCGAGGAGATGTTGACGATGCTGCCGCCGCCGTTGTCGATCATCACCGGCGCCACCTCTCTCATGCCGAGGTAGACGCCGACCTGGTTGACGTCGATCACCCGGCGAAAGTTCTCCTCGGATCCGTCGAGCATCCGCTCGCCGATGAAGATGCCGGCGTTGTTGACCAGCCCGTCGATGCGACCGTGGCCCTCGACGGCAGCGGCGACAGCGTCGCGCCAACTCGCCGCGGAGCTGACGTCGAGGTGCAGGTAGGTGCCGCCGACCTCGGCTGCGACCTGTTCGCCGGGTTCATCGTCGACGTCGGCGACGATGACCGTCGCGCCCTCGTCGCGAGCGAGGCGCGCCTCGGCCGCGCCCTGTCCCTTCGATCCGCCAGTGATCAGGATCACCCGATCGTCCAATCGGCCCATGCTGGCCCCCTTCGCCCGGTCGCCTGAGACTAGACCTGCGGCCGGGGGCTCAGTACGGGTTGAAGTTGAGGCGCAAACCCGGCCGCACCCACGTGGTGGTGAGCAGCGTGCCTTCGAGCGAGCCGGTGATGAGAGCGGCCGCCATGTCGTCGCCGCCGAAGCAGATGTTGGTGGTGATGGGGTCCCCGCTGGGGACGTGGGTGTGCGAGCCGTCAGGCGCGAAGTCGGTGACCCCACCGTTTCTGATCGTCGCAACGCACACGTGATCCTCGGAATCGACGGCGAGGGAGTCGAGAAGCTGTTCGCCGGGCAGACCCGCGAGCACCCGGCCACGAGTCGAAGATCCGTATGGCGAGTCGAGCTTTCCCGGCTCGGCGAGGTCGAGCACCCTGACTCTGCCGGTGTGGGTTTCGGCGAAGTACACACGCGTCTCGTCCGGCGACAGGCCGATGCCGTTGGGCGCTTCGACCGGGTACGACATGCACTCGATGTGCGATCCATCGGCCTTGGCGTAGTAGATGCCGCCGTTGTCGCGCACACGGTCCCACTGCTTGCCGTGGTCCGTGAACCAAAAGCCGCCCTCACGGTCGAACACGAGGTCGTTGGGCGCCATCAAGGGATGCTCGCCGCACTCGGTGTAGATCGTTTCCACCTGGCCGGTGGCGATGTCGACCGCTTGGATCGAACCGCCGACGTAGCCCTCGTTGCCCTCTGCGATGCGGGTGCGGCCCTTGTCGTCGATCCTGCTCGGAAAGCCGCCGTTGTTCGTGATCCAGACCCGTCCGTCGGGCCCGAACGCCGCACCGTTGGGGCCGCCGCCCGTCTCCGCGATCACATCGATCGTGCCGTCGGGGCTGACGCGACTCAAGGTGCCGCGGGCGATCTCGACGAGGATGACCGACCCGTCGGGCATGGCGATCGGCCCTTCGGGGAACTGCAGTCCCGTTGCCATCACGTCGACGCCATCTGGTGTCTCGACCATCTCATCCCCCTCGTCCGTGGCGAGTCAACGTAGCTGGCGGCCGGCGAGCTGGCGCCGAACATGCCACGCAACCCGCCGATCGCTCGGCGTCGGTGTCCCAGCGCGTGGATAGGGTGAGTCGCCAATGATCGACCCTCTCTCCGAGTACGCGAGCTCTTTTCCCCTGGCCGCCATCAGCGCCGCCGGCTATGGCCCGCTCGCCTACCTCCACCGGACCGCCACTCCCGAAGCGGCGCTCAACTCGCTCCGCACCTCGCCCGACGGGAAGATGTTGGCGCTCGACACATGCGGCGTCACCGGTCTCCAGCTTCTCCGGCTTGGACTCCTCACCGGCGGGGAGATCACCGAGGAGCTGCTCGCACGTGAGGCGGCCGGCGCCGACCAGCGACATATTCACGAGGCGCTCCGTCGTCTCACGCTTGCCGGACTGCTGCAGGAGGCCGCGGGGGAAGCCGACACGTGGGTGATTGACGAAGAGGTCCGCGACTGGTTCGCCAACCCGGCGGCGTCTCTCGCCGACCCGCATGCCATCACCTCCGATGAGCTGACATGGATCTGCAAGGAGCTCGACCTCGAGGTACCCAGCCGCAAACAGGAGAAGATCGACGCCATCGCGGCTCTGTACGCGGATCCGCAAGAGTCCGCCGAAGTGATGGAGGCGCTGAGCGAGGGCGCCCGCGAGATGATCGACCGCATCGCCGATGCCGGAGGCCCCACCGCGATATACGCCGCCGCAGCGGACGTCGAAACCTACGAGCTGTACGGCGCGAGAGGTCGTGGCCGGAACCATCTCCGGGCGGTCCCGACCCGCTCGCAGCGGGCGGCCCACCTCGACGAGCTGACGGCCAAGGGGTTGGTCGGGTTCAGCCCCTACGAGGAGACCGTGTGGATCTGGCGGGAGGCGTGGCCCGCTCTCCGCCGCCCGATGGTGTCGGAGTGGCCGCACGTCGAGCCGCCGGCCGCGGTGCCCGCTTCGGTCAGAGCGCCCTCGGTGCCTCCGATCGTGGGCACGGTCGATGCCTGCCTGCGGTACTGGAACGACACACCGCCCAAGGTGTTGAAGAGCGGCGAGTACCGCTTCGCCAAGTCCGACGTACGGGCCACAGCGAAGACCGCCGGCTGCGACGAAGCCACGGCCGAGCTGATTTCGTTGCTCCTGCTCGGCATGGGGCTCTTCCTCCCCAACGTGGCCCAGGCCACGGGACGAGGGCGCAGCCGGGTGGTGGACCAAATCTGGTTGGCCGACCCCGAGCTGATGGCGGCGTGGCATCAGTTGCACCCGCTGGAGCGGTGGATCAACCTCGTGAAGCAGTGGGCGGAGCCTGCCATCTCGCCCCCGACGGAAGTCCTGAGCTGCCGGCACCTCCTGTTGTGGGAGCTGGGCGAGCTCGATCCCGGAGAGGCGTGGGAGGACCGTGTCGCGGCAGCCCGTTGGATGCACCACCGGTATGCGACGACGGTCGAGCAAGACCTCGTCGTGCAGTCCATGTCGGAGCTCGAGCGGCTGGGGGTGATCTGCGGCGAGCCGGGGGCAGCGCTGACCGATCTCGGACGGCTCGCGCTGCACGATCCCACCGCGATCGATGTCATGGAGATCGCGTCTTCCACGGACGTCGTCGTACAGGCTGACCTCACGGTCGTCGCTCCACCGGACCTCGATCCCGCTGTCGCAACGCGTCTGGCGGGCATCGCCACCCTGGAGAGCGCAGCTGGCGCCCACCTGTACCGGCTCGACGAGGAGCTGGTCACACGCGAGGTCCAGCGCGGCGACACGGGCGAGGACCTCGTCGACTTCCTGCGCGAGATCAGCTCAGTCCCTGTGCATGACGTCGTCGTTCGCTTCGTCGAGGACGCTGCGGCTCGAGCCGACGCACTTGTCGTGCACGCCGCGAACACGGTGGTGGTCACGAAGGATCCCGTCGACCTGGCGACCGCGATGGGGATCAAGTCCGCGAAGCTCCAACAGGTGAGCCCCACCGTTGCGATTTCGGCGTTGGAGCCCTCCAAGGTACGAACAGCGCTCGACCGCCGGGGCCTCGTCCCGAAGATCATCGGCAAGGGCTCGGCAGTCGAGCCGCGCCGTGCCAGCGACAGCGCAGATCGGCTCGCCGAGCAGGCACAGCGGGCGCGTGAGCTGGCTGAGCGGCATGACATGGCGCACTTCCACGATCAAGCCGAGGCCCTGGAGCGAGAGATCGACACCCTCCGCGACGCGGTCGGTCGCTTCCGCATCACCGGTCCGCTCACCGCGGTTCCCGCCAGTTTCGGGTCGGGAGCGAGCCGTTGACCGCGCCGGACAACCCACTGATCGTTCAGAGCGACTTGACCGTTCTGCTCGAGACGGCGGCGCCCCTCGCCGCCGAGGCACGAGCCGCGCTCGCCGGATTCGCCGAGCTCGAAAAGGCGCCCGAACACATCCACACCTACCGAATCACGCCCCTGTCATTGTGGAATGCAGCGGTCGCCGGGGCATCGGTCGACGACGTCGTGGGCGTGCTCACCCGCTATTCCAAGTACCCGGTGCCCGACGTCATCATGGCTGACATCACCGACCAGATGGGTCGCTACGGCCAGCTTCGACTGGTGGACGACCCTGCGAGCGGAGGGCTGGCGCTGGTCACCGAGCGACCCGCCATCTTGGAGGAGGTTGCCTCCCACAAAGATGTGGCACGGCTGCTCGGTCCCCGCCAGGACGGTAACCGTTTCGCGGTTCGGCTGGGCGACCGCGGTTCCATCAAACAGACCCTCCTCGGGCTCGGATGGCCAGTGGCCGACGAGGCGGGATTCGACGAAGGGGTGGAGCTCCCCGACGCCGATCTCGACGTCGAGTTGCGTCCGTATCAGGCCGAGGCTCTCAACGCCTGGTGGAACGACGGCCGGGTAGCCGGTGGCAACGGAGTCGTCACCCTGCCGTGCGGGGCGGGCAAGACCATCGTCGGGTTGGGCGCCATCTCGTCGATCCGCTGCAACACCCTCGTCGTCTGCACGTCGACTTCGGCTGCCCGTCAGTGGATCCGGGAGATCGTCGACAAGACCGGCCTCAGCGAGGGCCAGGTGGGCGAATGGTCTGCCGAGCGAAAGGAGCTTCGCCCGGTCACGGTGGTCACCTATCAGATGCTCACGTGGGCGGACCCAGCCATCGACCGAGATGCGCCATTCACCGAACGCATGCCCCATCTCCGCCTGTTCGATGAGCACGGCTGGGGGCTCATCATCTACGACGAAGTGCATCTGCTCCCCGCCCCTGTCTTTCGGGCGACTGCTCGAATCCAGTCGACCCGTCGTCTCGGTCTCACTGCGACCCTCATCAGGGAGGATGGACGCGAAGGCGACGTGTTCAGCCTGATCGGCCCCAAGCGGTACCACGCGCCGTGGACCGAGCTCGAAGCCCTCGGCTGGATCGCCCCCGCCGTGTGCACTGAGGTCCGGATCGACCTCAGCGACGAACACCGGATGAGCTACGCCATCGCGGATCCCAAGGCCCGTCATCGATTGGCGGCGACGGCGAGCGAGAAGATCGCTGTCCTCGAGCGGATTCTCCACCTCCACGCCGACGACCAGGTGCTGATCATCGGCCAGTTCGTCGACCAGCTGCGTGACGTGGCCACCATGCTCGACGCTCCTGTGCTCACGGGCCGTACCAGCCAGAGGGTGCGCGACGAGACGTTCGATCGATTCCGATCGGGCGATATCTCGACTCTCGTGGTCTCCAAGATCGCCAACTTCTCCATCGACCTGCCCGAGGTCGGTGTCGCCGTTCAGCTTTCGGGTCAGTTCGGTAGCCGCCAGGAAGAGGCCCAGCGGTTGGGTCGGGTGCTGCGGCCGAAGTCAGATGGGAGCCAGGCCCACTTCTATTCCCTCGTGGCGCGGGATACCGACGAGTCGAAGTTCGCCCGCAATCGGCAGCGGTTCCTGGCGGAGCAGGGTTACGCCTACCGCATCGTCGACGCTCACGAACTGTGAGTGGCACCATCCTCGGCGAGGGCAGCCGTGGATCCAGGTGATTGAGGTCAGTCCGGGACACCGTCGGGCACGCCGAGGCCGTTCAGAGGGCCGCCGCGGCTGCGGCGGCGACGTGGAGGGTCGCGTCGATGTCGGAGTCGGTGTGAACCGCTGACATGAACGACGTTCCTCGTGCTGCGGTCCGGACGCCTTCGTCCTGGACTGCGTGCACGAGGCGGAGCCGCAGCGACTCCTCGCAGGTCTGGTAATCGCGGTAGTCGACGAGCGGCGGCGAGTCCGCGAACACGGTGGTGAAGACCGTTCCCAGACCCTGCGCGTGCAGCGGCACGCCATGTCGGCGGCCGATCTCGTTGAAGCCGTCGATCAAGCGCTGGCCCCGCTGCTCGATGACTCCGCAGAGCTCGTCGCCGCCGTTCGCGAGGGTCGCCCGGCACGGGGAACCCCGACGCCACCGCCTTGGCGAAGATGGCGAGGTCGTCGAGCTGATCATCGATCCCGTCGCCGCAGCACACACAATCGCGTTCATCGGGCGCCTCACCAAGACCATGCGCCGCCTCGGGATCGCAGTCCGCCGCGTCCTGAGCGAGAACCGACCCGAATACGTCGCCCGAACCTTCCGGGACCACCGTGGCAATGACGCTCGAACTTCACGATCCGCGGACAGCCGGTGTGGGCCCGTGCCAGGCGGAGGGCGATGTGTCCGGCCTGGGTTCTCGAAACGTCGAACCGGACCCGCTCGGCGCAAGGAATCAGCTCGATGAGCCGCTCTGCGAGCTCCATGTCCGCCCTGTGCGCGCGGGTGAGGGCTTGGCCGTTGTCGAGGGGGTCCCGTACGGCGTCGAGTACTGCTGTGGGGGTGAGGCCCAGGAACGCCGGTCCGTTGCCGAGCACGTAGTCGATGTAGCGGTTCTCGTCGGCGTCCCACACGTGCGGCCCTTCGCCCCGGTCGATGGCGAGGGGGCCGGGAGGGAGTGGTAGCGGAAGTTGCTGCTGACACCGCCGGCCAGCACCGACTTCGCCGCCTCGTAGCGTTGGACCGATGCGTCGTAGCGGGCCATGGGACCTCCATCAGCTGCGAGGCGGGCCGACAGGTTGGCGTATCTCGGCGTTGGCGTGCGGGCCCATACCCTGGGGTTCTCCCGACCCCGGCGGCGTATGAAACTGACCTTCCTCGGAACTTCGGCCGGAGCACCGACGCGCTACCGGAACGTCGCTGGTCTCGCCGTTCAATACAGGCGGGACTGGGACCTCTTCGACTGCGGCGAGGCGACACAACATCAGGTTCTGCGGGCCGGGTTGTCTCTCGCCGGGCTCCGCAACATCTTCATCAGCCACCTCCACGGGGACCATGTGTTCGGTCTGTTCGGATTGCTGTCGTCACGGGCCTTGGCTGGCGGCGCTGGCGAGGTCCGTGTCTTCGGGCCGCTGGGGCTGCGGCACCTGATTCGATCCGTCTGCGACGCGACCAGCACGCATCTCGGCGCCATCAGCGTTACCGAGGTGGACGAGAGGGGGACGCCATCGGGGTCGCTCCCCGATTCGGTGGTCGCGCTTCCGCTCGACCATCGGGTCCAGAGCCTCGCCTGGCTCATCCAGCTGGACGCCCCGCCTCCGAAGCTCGACGGTGACATGCTGCGGGGTCTCGGTCTGGCGCCGGGGCCCGAGTGGGGACGGCTGCAGCGGGGTGAGGCCGTGAGGACGCCCGAGGGTCGGGTCATTCGTCCTGAGGAGGTTCTGGCGCCGGCGGCGCCGGGTGCGCGGGTGGTCATCGCCGGCGACAACCGCGATCCCGAGGGTCTTCTCGCCCGGTCGGGCGCCATCGACCTGTTGGTGCACGAAGCCACCTTCGTCGAAGCGGACGTCGAGCGGCTGGGCGGCGATCGTGGTCACAGCACGGCGGGGAGCGTTGCTCGTGCGGCCGCGACGGCCGGGATCCCGAACCTGATCCTCACCCACTTCAGCCCCCGCCACCACGGCGACCTCGGACCGATCAAAGCGGAGGCGCGTGCGGGATTCGGAGGCGACCTGCACTTCGCCGACGACCTCGCCGAGTACGCGCTCACCGGGTCGGAGCTGCGTGTCCTACTGGACTGACGGAACGGCTGACCTGCGGAAACGTTGGTGGGCGATACAGGAGTCGAACCTGTGACCTCTTGCGTGTCATGGCGACCCTGAGTGTTCGGGAGTGTTCGCCGTCGT
>Ga0209992_10000191_pt1 | contig 86077 bp, 66 predicted proteins | sample 2SBtaG_2_FD_182564 | JGI IMG/M metagenome (GOLD analysis project Ga0209992, IMG submission 182564) | Deep subsurface microbial communities from Kolumbo volcano to uncover new lineages of life (NeLLi) - 2SBTROV12_ACTIVE470 metaG (SPAdes)... | ecosystem: Environmental > Aquatic > Marine >... | reverse complement strand
ACCGACCGCGCTGCCTGACCACCGGACCACCCGACGCTCGACGCCGCGGGCCCAGCCGAACTGCGCCTGGGGACCGCCGATGGAGCACCGCCGGGCGTCAGACGGGCCCTGCTCGCGCCGTCTTGGGTGGTCACCCGACCTATAGCGACAGACCTGGACTCTCGGGGCGACGGAACCAACGGGCAGCGATCACACCCGTCTCCGGGTTCGGCGGCCTACTCCCTATCGTCAGCGCTATTCTCGACCGTCAACGCGATTCTCAACGCCCTGGGCTGCACCCTCGTGACTCGGGCGGGCTGCAGGACGGAGTCATCCAGCAGGACGGAGTCATCTAGCCAAGCTCTCTCCCTCGCTTGCGGTGGCGCCGCTTCGTCCGACTAGGGGCTACTCGCAAGACAATCATCGAGACAAGTGCGCCAAGTGGTGGGGCAGTCCGCAGAGTCGCAATCGCTCTCTTGGAGACATCGCCAGTACTCTTCCCACTGCGTGACTGAGCATTGACAATCCTGAAGTTGGTCGTACTCCCGGCTGCAATTCGGTGGGTCTGCGAGTGGGTTGCACGCTTGCAGTTGTGCTTGGCCCGACTCACAGGTGTCCACAGCGGAGCATCCAGTCACCAACCAGCAACCAACGAAGACGCCAGCGAAGCTTAGGCTTCGCGTCATGAGCCGATGGCCCCGAGCACCGCTCCGGCTACCTCGGCCCGATCGGAGAAGAGGGACCTGCGAGCCCGCAAGATCTGCTCTTCCGTTAGGTGGAGGTCCGAGTCATCGATGCGGGTCTCGGGGGGCATGAAGTGGGGATAGCTCATGACGTTCCACGGATCACCCCAGTGTACCTCGCGCTCTGCCCTGGCATCGGCGAAGAAGCCGGAGTCGGTCGCAGTAGAGTCGAGGGAGTCAGCGAACGTGTGCTCGAGGTTGAAGTAGTGGCCGAGTTCGTGTGCCAGGGTGAAGTTCGACCCGGCTTGGCTCAACGCGTTGTTTGCATGGATCGCGATCGTGTGACGTGGCGCATGATGGTAAATGGACGGAAGATCGGAGTTCGGGTCTAGCGCGCAGAATCCAGCGAAAGAGAATCTATCCAGATAGTAGATATTGATCCACGGCTGACCCCGTTCCCAGTGGTAGGAGTCGAGCCCGAATGGGGTCCGGGGGTCATCACCCACCTCCCCTCGCCCAGCCAGCAAGTCCTCGAGGTTCTCGACGCCGGGTCCGAAGACCGCTGGGAGTTTCCCCAGGGCCAAGTCCTCGTTGTAGTAAGTGTCGATCTTGCGAATGCGGAATTGAATCCCAGCTTGCGCCCAGATGCGGTTAGCCAAGCGGACCGAAGCGGGTATTTGCTCTTCATCGTTGACGGCCGAGAAGACCTTGGACCGGCCGTACTGGAGGTCCCAAAAGACGAGGTCGACCCAGACCACCGGATAGGCGTGAGGATCGCCGACTTGATCGTAGAGTGGAGTCGGCCTCCAATGCTCTCTGCCGTAGACCATGGGGACTCCCAGCTAGGGCGGGTCTGATGCGGATTCGCGCGACGACGCGGCCTTGAAGCGGTGACGAGGTGACCTCAAATCACTAGGTCTTGGTTCACCGTGCCGCGTCTCAGACGCCCGAAGAAGGAGGCCTCAAAGCTCGCTGGCGCGTAGAGCTTTACCTGGAAGAACCGAGAAGGGTGCTGGTACTGCGCGTGCAGGTTGTCGAAGATGTCGGCATAGACACCTTCCACCCCTCCGGGCTTGAAGCTGAGTCGCACTTGGAGGTTCCGTTCCAGCGCGTCGCGGAGAAGTTGGAGTTGCGCGAGCGCGACCGTGGCTCCGGCGTCCAAGTAGGTGAAGTAGTACTGCGGATGCCCACGCAGCCAGACCCGCAGCGTGTCGCGCTTTCCCTCCTGCTCGATCGCGAGTTCCTCCACATAGCCCCACGTCTTGGAGAGACTCATCCTCGAAGGGGCGCGGCCCGGGGGACACGCGCACTGGTGTTCGGCTTGGTGTCGATCCACGCAGTGACGGTCGCCTCGTCATCTGACGCACCGAGGCTGATCTCCACGACGCCCATCGAACCGAAGCGCTTGCTGTTCGAGGCGCGGAGGAGCACGGGGGAGCTGATCACGGCACCATCCAGCAGTGTCTCGACGTCCACGAAGTTCACTCCGTCGGGCGTATCTCGAAGCTTCGCGGTGAGTGTGGGGCTCGCTCCACCGACATCGTCCACGCGGACGAAGAGGATGAGGTAGTCGGTGGTGTCACCGAGAATCTCAAGACCGAGGCAGGAGGTCGTCCAGCTCTCCGAGTTGCCTTTGAGGTGCTGGGGGCCGAAGACGCGCGAGATTGTCATGAGCTAACTCCCGATGTGACCGAGTTGGGCATCGTCGATGTCGAGGTCCCTCCCCGGCCGCGACGAAGCGGTTGAAGAGCCAGGGAACACCGTCGAACGGGCGGGGACCCGGGCACTTTGGTGTTCGTGGTCACCCTCCGAGGGGCTCGCCGGCTCGACACCGGTCGATTCTCGATCCGAATCGGGCGCAGAATCACTGACCACGCGTGGTCACCCTCGGGACGGTCACTCGTGGTCGATGATTGTGGCCCACAACCGGCGTTCCACCCCCTCTCCAGGAGGCTCAAGGCAAGGTGGTGTCGACCTGCGAATCGACCACGGACGAGGCCGGGGGTCTCCTTGACGCCGAACTCGGGGCCGCCGCCCGGATGGAGCGCCGCAGGGAACGGACCCGGTCCATCTCGCCGGCGATGGCGTCGACGATGTGGTCCGCCTCTTCGGCCCTCCATTTCCCGGCGCGGATGCAACGGGCCAGCGCCTGGAGGTCGTCGATGTGGTGCGTGAGAGACTTCGCCGCGTCCTCCGACTCGGCCTGCCGCGTGTCCAGTTCCATGCTACGGATCAGGGACCCGAGGCGTCCGACCCGCAGCCCGGACCAGCCCGCCGCCGCCCACCGGGCGAGGCAGCGCGTCCACAAGGGGTCGCGCATCTTGGCCAGCTCCTTCCGAACCTCGAAAGAGAGCGCCTCGCTCAAGAAGAGCGAGAGCGGAAGCGTCGCCGACATCTTCCAGACTTCGATGTGGTAGCGAATCGCTTCGCGCGCGAGGACCCCGTCGAGCAGTTCTTCGAGGCGTCGAAGACTCAGCCCCGACTCGAAGCAGAGGCGCCCGTACTCCAGTCGGTCATCGAGCGGCGAGTCCCGATCGAGTCCCGCGCGTAGGAACGACCACTCCTCCTCCTCGAGTCGTCTACCAGCTCGCGCCTTCCCCGCCATTCCGACCCCCGCCACCATCGTACTCCAAGGTCGCGGAAGCAGGACCTCCACGGAAGTTGCAGTCCCCCCGGAGCTCGAGGAGCATCCAGATCACCCACGCCGCCGTACACCAGACGCCGACGTGGAGGTGGGTCGCCGCCGCCACCCACGTGAGGGCGGGGGCCACCCAGGCCCCGAAGAGCAGCACCTTGCCCGAGCGCGGGCGACGGGCCCGACCGCGGGCGATCCAGGCCGCCGAGGCGATCCACCCGGGCGCGTGCAGCACCACGTCGTAGTCGAAGAGGTGGGGCGTCGCGAGGAGGGCGGCGGAGAGGGTCGCCCCGAAGCCGAGGGCGACGGCGAGCGGATCCCGGGCCGCGCGACGGGCCGCGGCCGCGACCACGAAGAACAGGCACGCGCCCAGCGCCACCCCTACGTGCCCGAGCAGGACCGCCTCCGGAGACCGTCGCGCAGCCCCCAGGGCCAGCCCCGAGCGCAGCGTGATCTGCCGATGGGGGAACATCCACATGCGCCGCGCGAACCCGTCCGTCCCCGCGTGCATGTCGAACCACGCGCGCCAGAGCACGAGCCCGTCGGCGGCTACGGAGACGGCGAGCAGTGCCGCCCCGCCCAGGACGAACCCCGCCGTCGCGCGGAACCGGCCGGTGAGCAGGAGCACCCCGAACACCGGGGCGGCGATCGACGGCTTCGCGCACAGGAACCCCAGCGCGACTCCCGCGAGCAGCCGGCGCCCGCCCGCCAGGAGCCACAGGCCGAGGCCCAGGAGAGCGATCCACGCGCCGCTGACCTGGGCCGTTCCCGCGAGCGCCATGGCCGCCGGGCTCCCCGCGATGAGCGCGACCGTCCGCGCGCTCCCCAGACCCTCGATCGGGGGACCGGCGCGCGCCAGACCGTAGGCCCCGAGGAACGTGAGGAGCAGCATCGCCACCATGGTCGCGGCCAACGCCGGCGGGTAGCCGAGGGAGACCAGCCGGGCGGCCACCTGGTAGACGGGCGGCGGGTAGGCGAGGCGGTATCCCCGCTTCTCGCCGGGGTCGACCTCCCGCTCGAACGCGAGGGTGAAGCGACGGTCGTAGAGCCGCTCCGGGCTCTCGGACGCGACGGCGGCTCCTCCCGCCCAGAAGGCCATCAGATCGCCCCCGCGCGCCCGCTGGCCGTAGCGCTCGGGGGGCGCGATCAGCAGGAACGCCGTGACCACGACGGGCACCGCGGCGAGGAGGACGGACGCCCTCAGGATCCGGGTCGGCAGCACGTCGCGACGATAACGGGTTGTAGGCTGGCGACATGCGGTGGCGACACACGACGACGGTCCTGCTGGTCGCGGCCCTGGTCTGTCTCCCGCACCTCTCCGACGCCCAGCAGGAGGCCGACGCGATCGAGGACGAGATCCGGGCGATGCTCGGCGGCCTCGGGGGCGCCGGCGAGGTCGACCCCCAGGCGCTCGTGGCGGCGGAGCTGCCGACGGTGGAGAAGCTCACCGGCATGAAGGCCAAGGGGCCCATCGCCGTGCGCATGGTCAGTCGCGACGAAGCGATCGCGCACATCGGGGAGATCCTCGACGCCCAGCTCCCGCCCCCGAAGCTCGCGCGCGTGGAGATCCTCTACAAGGCCCTGGGCTTCCTCCCGCCCGAGGCGTCGCTCGCGGACGAGATCACCTCCCTCTTCGGCAGCCAGGCGGGCGGCTTCTACGACCCCGTGGGGAAGGAGCTCGTGCTGCTGAAGGACCTGCCGCTGATGCTCCAGGTGCCCGTCGTGCGCCACGAGCTCGTGCACGCCCTCCAGGACCAGCACCACGACCTGTCGGCCCGGATCGCCGAGGCCCAGGACGACGAAGACCAAGCCGCCGCCCTCCAGGCCGTGCTCGAGGGGCACGCCGTGGACGTCATGAACCGGGCGACGCTGGCGAGCCTCGGAGGCCTCACCGGAGCGGGGGACCTGTCTGCAGGGATGATGGCGGAGCTCATGGAGACCCTCGGTCTCGAGGACGTCGACCCCGACGGCGCCCTGGAGGCGGCGTCCGCGCTCCTCGACATGGGGGGCTCGTCGGGGAGCGGGAGCGCGCTCGCGGGGATGCTGCCCCAGGGCCTCCCGGTCCTGACCACCCAGATGCTGTTCCCCTACACGACGGGCGCGGACTTCACGGCCGGGTACCGGGCCGCGCACCCCGACGATCCGACCTGCTCCGCGCTCTACGCCCGCCTGCCACGCACCACGGCCGAGGTCTTGACCCCTCGTCGCTGGGAGTCGGGCACGTTCGTGCCCGAACTGACCAAACCAGGCACGTTCGTGCCCGGCTGGAAGCTGGAGCACGCGACGAGCCTCGGCCGGCTTCTTGTCTGGGTTCTCCTGACAAATCAAGCAGATCCCTCTGCAGGCGACCCGCAAGGGGGTCGATGGGGAGTGCCGATTCAGGACACAAATGTCGTGGTCGGCTCTGGATGGCAGGGCGACCATGTCGCGCTCTACCGCGCGCCCGACACCAAGGCGGGCACATTCGTGCCCGGTTCTTACGCGGTGGTCTGGGCGAGTCGGTGGCGGGACGGGGTGGAGGCGAGGGAGATCGCGCGGCTCCTGAGGGCGCGCCACGACGCCGCGACCGTGGTGCTGTCCGGCGATCGAGTGTTCGCGGTGTTCGCCGGCCCGGCCCGAGCCCGGACCCGGATGATCGAATCCCTCGGGGCCTGGCGCTGATCTTCTTGCGCCGGGCCGGCACGCAGGTTGCTTTGTTGCTGGCCGTTAACCCCACTCCTCGCGCAAAGGGAGAAAGAAAAATGACCCTCAAGAAGCTTGCCCTGATCCTTCTCGGCACCCTCTTCGCCTTCTCGACCCTCACCGGTTGCCCCCCCGAGGGCGACGACGACGACACCGCTGGTGGCGACGACGACTCGGCCTGAGTAGGCACCGCGGGCTCGCCCGCGAACGCTTTGAAGAGAGGCGGTCCTTCGGGGCCGCCTCTTTTTTTCTTGGAAAGAAAGTCCCACGACTTGCAAAGGCCGCGAGGTCGGCGCACCCTGCCGCGTCAACCCAAACTCTCGCGCAAACGGAGAAACGACATGACCCTCAAGAAGCTTGCCCTCGTGCTGCTCGGCACCCTCTTCGCCTTCTCGACCCTCACGGGCTGCCCCCCGACGGGCGACGACGACGACACCGCCGGTGGCGACGACGACTCTTCCGCCATGTAAGAGCTGCCTTCGCGGTTCGCCGCGAAGACTCTCGACGGAGGCGACCTTCACGGGTCGCCTTTTGTCGTTCTGGGATCCGCCGGCAGCGGCGGGAAAACGCGCCGACCCAGGCGCGTAGAGAATTTCGCACCACGACCTGAGGGTCGCGCCCGGGTTCTCGAAGTCGGGGACGCCCCACGGCCCGTCTACAGGAGCGCGCGGAGGGCCGCTGCGTCGCGGACCACGCCGCCGATCTGCGACACGGTGAGGGCCGCCACGGCGGACGCGAGGCGCCCACAGCGGTCCAGGTCCCACCCGTGGGCGAGGCCGTAGAGGAACCCGCCCGCGTAGGAGTCGCCCGCGCCGGTGGTGTCGATGGCATGCACCGGCACCACGGCCACGTCGATCGTCTCCCCGCGCGCCCGCACGACGCTGCCGTGCATCCCGCGCTTGAGGACGACGATGTCCGCGCGGCCTTCCAGCCCCGCGAAGATCTCCTCCGGCTCGCCGCCGATGAGCAGGCGCCCCTCGGCCTCGTTGAGGAACACGACGTCCGCGTACTCGTCGATCACGCGGTTCACGGCGCCCCGGCAGTGCTCGATCACGAACGCGTCCGCGACGTCGAAGGCGATGCGCACGCCCGCGGCCCTGGCCCGCTCCAGCGCCCGCCACGCCGTCTCCGGCATCCGCTCGCCCGTGAACAGGTACCCCGTGAGGAAGAACCACTCGGACGACTCGAGGCGCGACGGCGGCAGCTCCTCGGGGGGCAGCTTCATGGCCGTGCCGAGGTTGGTGAGCATCGTGCGCTCGGCGTCCGCGTCGGAGACGAGGGAGAGGCACTTGCCCGTGGGGGCGTCGGCCGTGAGGACGAGGTCGTGATCGCCGAGCAGCGCGGTCAGGGAGTCGGAGTACTTCTTGCCGAGCTCGTCGTCGCCCACCAGCCCGCAGAACCCGGCGTTGCCGCCCAGGGCAGCCACGGTGCACACGGCGTTGCTCGCCGAGCCGCCCGGGTACAGCTGCACGCCTCGGCCGCGCACCTCGTCGAAGACCTGGTCCCACTTCTCGTGGTCGACCAGGAGCATGGTCCCTCGGCGCAGCTCGTGGCGCGCGATGATGGGTTGATCGTCGCCCACGACGAGCGCGTCGATCAGGGCGTTTCCGAGTCCGTACACATCGATCTGCATCCGATTGCTCCGAGGACCCTCCAACGGGAGGTCGGCCGGCAAACTAGTCCGCGGACCCGACGAGGGCAAGAAATGGGGTTGGTGTGACGAAACGCTCCTTCGACTTCGAGTTCGCGCTGTTCAGCCGCCGAGACGCGCTGAAGGCAGGCGGCGCCGCGGCCGTGGCAGGGACCGTCGCGGGCTGCGACGCGCTGAACCTGCCCGCCGTGGACCTCATCGACGAGGTGCCGCCGATCACCCCGCAGGAGGACTTCTATCTGCAGCACTGCTGCGGCACGCCGAGCATCGATCCGGCGACCTTCACCCTGGAGATCACCTACGAGGGCGAGGTCCTCGCGACCATCGACCGCGACTTCGTGGAGAGCCTCGAGGCGCGCACCCGCGAGCACACGCTGCAGTGCATCGGCGCCCGGCCGCGGTTCCTCTTCATAGGAAACGCGGTGTGGACCGGCCTGCCCTTCTCCGAGGTGCTGAGCCTCGCCATCGTCGGCGACGACTCCGGATACGTGGTGCCCGACGACGTGGTGGAGCTGCGCTTCGCGTGCGCGGACGGGTACTACGAGAACCTCCCTCCCACCGACCTCGACGACGGCGGCGACGACGGCACCGGCCCCCTGTGGCTCGTGTGGGGCATGAACGACGAGGAGCTGTCCGTCAGCCACGGCGCCCCGTTCCGCTTCCTGACCCCGGGCCGCTACGGCACCCAGAACCCCAAGTGGGTGACCACGCTCGAGCTCGCCAAGGAGCTGTCCACCGGCTACTGGGCCGAGGACTTCCGCGGCAGCTGGAGCGACGAGGCCCGCTACCTCACCAACGGCATGATCCTGTCGCCCCCCAACATGGCCGCCCTGGGCGCGGACACGATCCGCATCGTCGGCTCGGCGTTCGCGGGCAAGCGCGGCGTCACGCGCGTGGAGGTCACCACCGACGGGCGCCGGACCTGGACCGACGCCGAGATCACCTACCAAGGGGACCCCGGCTCTCACGTGTGGACGCTCTGGCGCTACGACTGGGTCCTCGACAGCCCCGGCGACTACGCCATCCAGTGCCGGGTGACGGACGAGGACGGCAACGTCAGCGACCCCGACCCCGCCGGCACCGCCGACAAGGACGGCTACAACGGGGGCATGGAGATCACGGTGAGGATCACGTGATTCGTCCCATCGCCGCCGCCGTCGCCCTCATCCTCATGCTGCCCGCCACCGCCCACGCGGGCGCGTGGACCAAGGAGTGGGGCGCCTACTACTTCAAGGTCGGCGGCGACTACTACAAGCCCGGCGCGTACGTCGATCCCGAGACCGGCGAGGAGACCAGCGACTCCTTCTTCGGGCAGAGCTACGGGCTGTACCTGGAGGCCGGGATCTTCCCGCTGTGGCCGATCCAGGTCTCGGTGCACGTCCCGGTGTCCATCGGCACGGTCACGTTCTCCGATCCGAAGACGTTCGGGGACGAGTCGGCGAGGGCCACGACCACCCGCTTCGGAGACCTCCGCGTGGGGGTGCAGGGCGCCATCCTCAAGAAGGCGGTGCAGCTCTCGATCGGGTTCGACGTCAAGATCCCCATGTACTCGAACGACCGCGTGGGGGCGGAGTTCTCGACCTACCGCGAGGTCTTCCCCATCCCCGGCGACGGGCAGATCGATCTGAACCCCTGGGTGCACGTGGGCGGCGGGATCCCGGATGTGCCCTTGTGGATGACGCTGGGGGTCGGTTACCTCCACCGCACGTCCACCTTCGTGGGCTGGGACACGGACCTCGACTTCGTGGACTCCCTCAGCTTCACGTACACGTTCGGGGGCAGCCCCGGTCCCGTGCACGTCATGTTCAACCTCGACGGGAACAAGAACTTCGCCGAAGACACCGTGACCCGCGAGCGCGTGGCCCTGGGGCCGTCCTTCGCGGTGAACGTCTGGAAGGGCCTGTCCGTCTCCGCCCGCTTCCAGGGCGAAGTCTGGGCGCGAAACGCCACCCAAGGAGTGAGCTTCGGCTTCGGCCTCTCGTACCATCGCCCGAACTGATGCGCCCCACCCTGCTGATCCTGTTGCTCCTGCTCGTCGGGTGCGGTGACGAGTCCCCGCCCGCCCCCGAGCCCACCGCGTCGCCCGAGCCCGTGACCCCGACGTTCGGCTACCCCGCGGACGTCGATCTCGGGGAGCTGCTCCCGGCCGAGCCCGCCACCCCCGCGCCCCGGGCCCGCCCGACGCCCGCCCCCACGCCCGAGCCCCCGGCGGTGGACGCGACGAAGCTCGCCGCGATCGAGGTCACGACGGCGGTGCTCGCCCACGGGGTCGAGGACCGCCGGCCCGTCCGGGAGGCCGCCGTGTTCAAGGAGGGGGTGGAGGTCCACTGCTTCAACCGCCTCGCCAACCCGAGCGACGTGCGACGGCGCGTCCGGCATGTCTGGTTCCACGAGGGCGAGCGGAAGTCCTCCATCGCGCTGTCCGTGAAGGGCAAGACCTGGCGCACCTGGTCGTCGATCCCGGTCTACGGCCCCGGGGCCTGGCGGGTGGACATCGTGGACGAGGCCGACCGCGTGCTGAAGTCGCTGCCGTTCACGGTCGAGCGATGAGGCTCGCGCTCCTCCTCGTCGGGCTGCTCGCGGCGCCCGCCGCCCTCGCGGACGACGCGCCGGTGGTCCAGGGCGAGGTCGGGGTGCTCCAGGACTGGATCGGGGGACGGTTCCGCGACGTCGTGAAGACCAGCCGCGAGGTCGAGATCGTGCGCGGGGGGGCCGAGGTGCCCGCCGGGCCGGGGCTGCCCGTCGTGCGCGGCGACGCGATCCGCACGGGCCGAGGCAGGGTCGTCGTGAACCTGGCGGGGGGCGGGACCCTGCTCGTGGGCGAGCGCTCGCAGCTCCGCTTCGAACCCGACGGATCGTGGACGCACCGGCTGGGGCGCCTCGACGCGGTCGTCACGGGCGCCGTCCGCGTCACCGTCACGGGCGTGAGCGTGGAGGCGGAGGACGCCGAGTTCCGGATCGACCGCACCATCGCCGGGGACGGGTCGCTGACCGTGCTGTCCGGCCGCGTGTCGCTCATCGTGGGCGGGATCGGCCGGACGATGCCGCCGGGGACGCGCACGACCTTCACCCAAGCGGCGGCCGTCGAGACCGTCACCATGGACGCGGAGGCCGTGGAGGATCTGGCCGCCGAGCGTGACATCACGCCCCCCGCCGACGACGGGCCCTCCGCCCGAGAGGCCGTCCGGGGGCACCTGCGGATCGCCGGCGGCGTGTCCCGCCTGCACGGCGACGACTTCGGGCGCGCCGACGTCTCGGTGCGGATCCGGCTCGGGGGCCCGGTCTTCTTCGCCGCGGGGGGCGGCTTCAACTTCCGCGCCGTCGACGACCCCGAGATCGACGCGGCGTTCGTGGTGCCCTTCCACGCCGGCGTGCGCGTGGTGGGCGAGCTGGGCCGCGGGTTCCTGCTCTTCGGCGGCGTCGACTTCACCGGCTACGTCGGCGAGTGGTGCGCGGGCCTGGGGTGCGTCGACGAGCCGGTGCTCGAGCCGGGGGTGCGCGCGATGCTCGGGGGCGGGCTCGAGCTCGGGGCCCGGGTCGGCATGGACCTGACGGTGGGCGCGGGTGTCGTCCGCCGCGAGATCCCCGCCCGCTTCAACCCCCCGGAGCCGGTCGTGCCGGACCTCCAGCTGCACTTCGGGGTCGGCGTCTTCTTCCTGCTGTAGGGGTGCGGCCGGCGCCTATTCGCAGGACGTCGCCACCTCCGAGGGGCACCAGTCCGGCGGCAGCACCGCCACGCGGAAGCTCACGTCCGGGTGCTCGGGGTGCCGCAGCACGAAGGCCGTCTCCCCCGTGTCCACGCCCGCGGTGATCCTCCCGGCGACGGGGTCCCAGACGAGCGGATCGCCCTCCGCGTAGTGCCCCGACGGGTAGCTCGGCGGGCTCGGATCGACGTCGGGCGTGGGCACGAAGTCGCCGACCTCCACCGTCACCTCGTCGAGGCCCAGCGCCTCCACGAGCTCGTCGTCGCCGAGACCCGCGGTGTCCTCCCCGTCCGGGCCCGCCGTGTAGATCCCCGGCTCGAGGACGAACACGGCGGGATCGCCCGCGGACACCCGGAGCCACGGATCGCGCAGGAGGCCGTAGTCGAGCCAGGCGTTGTTCACGTGCGGGCGCGCGAACCCGAGGAAGGGCCTCGTGGCCAGGGGGGGACGCACGCGCAGGGCGACGCGGCCGGTGAAGTCCGCGAGCCCGTCCAGGTCCGTCGCCACCACCGAGAACTCGTAGAAGCCGAACCGCGTCGGCGTGCCGTGGAGCAGGCCGTCCTCGGTGAGCTCGAGGCCGTCGGGCAGGATCCCGGGCGTGTAGCGGACGGACCCGTCGTACTCGGCCACCGCGAGGCGCCCCTCATACGCCTCGCCGACCCGTGCCTCCCCCACTTCGGACGTGTCCAGGCGCCCGGGGCCCGGGGCGGGGGTGGGCTCGGGCGTCGCGGAGTCGTCGTCCTCGGTCGGAGTCGGGCACGCCGCCGCGAGGACGGCCAGGAGGAGGAGCCCGCTCCGGATCACCCGACCGGCGCCGCGGGGGGGACGTCCTCGTCGGCGCGCACGGGGTTGGTGAGGGTCCCGATGCCCTCCACGGACACGGTGACGATGTCGCCCGGCGTGAGGGGGCCGACTCCGTGGGGCGTGCCGGTGGCGATGAGATCGCCCGGCTCGAGGGTCATGATCCGGCTCACGACGGCCACCACGGTGGGCAGGTCGAAGATCATGTCCGAGGTCCACCCCTGCTGACGCAGCTCGCCGTCGACCCGACAGGTGACCTCGAGACGGGACGGGTCGAGGTCGGTCTCGATCCACGGTCCCACGGGGCAGAAGGTGTCGAAGCCCTTGCCCCGGGCGAACTGCTTGTCTCCGCGCTGGAGGTCCCGGGCCGAGACGTCGTTGAGGACGGTGAAGCCCGCCACGGCCGTGCGCCAGTGATCGGGCTGCACATGTCGCGAGCGACGCCCGATCACGAGGGCCAGCTCGGCTTCGTGCTCCACGCGGACGCTGTCCGGGGGCAGGAGGATCGGGTCGCCGGGCCCGATCACGGACGTCGCGGGCTTGTGGAAGAGGAGCGGGCGCGACGGCACGGTGTTGCCGAGCTCGGCGGCGTGGGCGGCGTAGTTGCGGCCGATGCAGCAGACCTTGCGGGGCACGACAGGGGCGAGCAGCCGCGTGTCCGCGAGGGCGACCGGCGCGGTGAGGACGGCCTCCAGTCCGGGGAGGGCGGGCAGCGCCTCGTCGGCCCGCGGAGGACGCACGAGGTCGCCGTCGACGACGCCCGCGCAGGGGCCGCCCGCGGTGGCGACTCGGGCGATCTTCAAGGGATCAGCAGCCGGGGTCGGGGCACCAGTCGGGCGCGGACACCTGCAGCCGCAGCTCCAGGGCTCGGTCCACGTCCACGTGCGACCAGGTGGCCCGCAGCGTGCCCGTGTCGGAGCCCGCGGTGAAGCGGAGCACGTCCCCGACGTCCTCGAGGACCGGCGGATCGTCGTCCCAGTAGTGGCCCGACGGGTAGCCCTGGTTGGGGAGCGGATCGACCTCGGCCACCGGGGCCCAGTCATCGAGGACCAGGGTGAGATCGTCGGGGCCGAAGTCGCCGATGCGGACGTCGTCGAGGCCGCCGCCGTCGTTCCGGTCGTTGTCCCCGGGGAGGTACAGGCCGAAGTCGAGGTCCACGGTGTGGCTGTCCTCTTCGCCGGTGCCCGACAGGCGGGTCCACGGGTCGTACATGCCCGTGTCGTCCGGCCCGCGGCCGCTCCAACGCCCGCCCCAGCCGCTCACCCCGTGCGGCGGATCGTGGAAGAAGTTGTTGAGCCAGCTCCGCTCGACGCCGATGAAGGCGCCCTCGACCTGGTCGAAGCGCACGTCGATCTCGGCGGTGTCGGTGAAGTCCGCGAGGCCGCGCAGCTCGCTGACGGCGACCTCGAAGCGGGTGATCCCGGCCCACTCGGGGGTCCCGAGGATGCGCCCTGCGGCGTCCATGGTGAGGCCCGCGGGCAGGTCCGAGACGAGCTCGTAGCGCGCGGGGCCGTCGTAGTTCTCCACGGCGAGCTGCGCGTTGTAGTCGACGCCGTAGCGGGCGATCCCGACCCCCTCCGTGTCGAGCGCCCCCTCGCCGCTGGGGCAGGCCGCCAGCGCCGGGAGGAGGATGCAGAGCGAGAGGGGCAAGAAGCGACGGTTCATCGGGCCTCCAAGGCTCAGAAATGTAGCACGCAACGGCCGCGACCGGCGCGCCCCGAACGGGCTCCGCGGTGCCCTTCGCGCGGGGTCGGGGTGATAGTCTCGGCCCCGCCTTGGCCACCTCGATCCCCCAGCTCCGGCTCGGCGTCACCCGCAACCGCGGGTTCGTCTACCGCACCTGCGTTCGACCGCCCATGACGGTCACGATCGGCTCCTCCCGCGACGCGGTCTGCCCCATCGACGACGTCGGCGGACCGGACCTGCACCCGCTCTTCGAGGTCGGGGGGACGTCGTGCGTCCTGGAGTTCAAGCGCGGCTGGATGCTGACCATGTACCGCGACGGGCAGGCGATCTCCGGCGAGGAGCTGATCCAGGAGGGCACCGCGATCCTCCGGGGCAACCGCGCGCTCCTGAAGATGGCCCCGGGCTCTCGCGGCGCGATCTACTTCGGGGGCACGCGCGTGCTGTTCAAGTGGGAGGAGCTCGCGGGCGACGCCCCCGGCCCCGTGCCCCTGCGCGACGTGGGCGAGGTCCCCCGCTGCCACGCCTGCGGGCAGGGGCTGGCGGACGCCCTGCCGCGGGAGGGCCTGCTCGCGCGCTGCAACGCGTGCCGCGCGATGAACCAGTTCGTGGATCCCGACGCGCCGTATCGCGAGGACACCATCCCGTCCACGACCGAGGAAGAGGCCCACGGCCTCGCCTGGCGCAACGCGGACCACGGAGACAAGCCCCGGGAGGAGGCCGACACCCTCATCGGCATGCCGCTCTTCGCGCCCGTCACCATGAACCTCGACCCGCTGCCGTCGTACCTGCGGCCCGCGGGCGTCCCCTCGGTGGACGAAGCCGGGCCCGGCCCCCAGGACGCCATGGCGGCGGCGTCGGGCATGCGCACGGTGTTCGGGCGATCGCCGTTCCTGGGGCCCCGCACCGGCCGCCGCGAGACCCCCTCGGTGCCCCCGCAGGCGTTCGTGTCGTGGGGCAAGGAGATCCCCGCGGTCGCCCCCGCGGCTCCGGGCGAGTCTCCGGCCACGACGGCCACCACCACCCCCGCCGAGCCCACTCCGCAGCTGCCCGAGGACCTCCCGAACACGGTCCTGGTCCCCGCGATCCCGAAGCTCGCCGAGGTGGCCCAGGTCGCGCCCCAGCCCGACGAGGCGCCCGAGCCCGACGACGCGGCCGAAGCCGAGCTCCCGTCGGCGCTGGACGCTCCCGTCGACCCGGACGCGCCGCCCGCGTCGTTCCCCCGCGCGCGGGTGGAGATCGCCGCCATCCAGCCGGATCCGATGCAGACCGAGGGCACGAAGCCCACGACCGGCTTCTGGACGGGCGAGGCGCCGGCCGAGAAGCCCGACTCGGTGGAGGTCCCCGCCCTGGACAGGGCGTTCTATACGTCCGAGGTCGAGGCCCTGGACTGGGGGCAGGGCACGGTCGTCCCGTGGGGCACGCTCACCGCCCTGAGCGCCCGCAACGAGTTCACCGAGTCCTCCGGACGCATCCTGCTCGGACCCGGCCAGGAGCCGCCGCCGCCGTCGATCTCGGCGACGGTGATCGAGGACACCAAGGAGCAGCGGCGGCGGTGGTCCGAGCGACTCACGCTCGTCGCCGTCGGCGCGCTGGTGGGCGCCGGAGTGGCCGTCTTGATCCTGCTGAGCGTGTCCTAAGACTCAGTCGCGGCGACGTCGCCCGCCGGCGAGCACCAGCAGCAGCCCCCACGCTCCACCGGACGACGACGACGTCGCGCATCCGCAGTCCGGGGCGACCCACTCGGGGGGCGGCGGGTCGGCCGCCCGCGGGACCAACGACCGGACGGGGGCCCACGACGACGCGGCGCCGCGGTCGTCCAGGGCGCGGGCGGACCATCTCGTCGCTCCGTCGAAGCGGCGCGCGGGGGTCCAGCTCGTCTGATCGGCCGTGCCCTCCACTCCTGCGCCGGGCTGCAGATCCACGATCGCCACGTCCGGCGCCTCCCACGGCGCGTCCCCGACCCCGACCACGACCTCGTAGGTGACCGGGTCCCCCTCGGGGTCCGCCGCGTGCCCCACCACGAACGTCGCCCCGGCCGCGGCCGCCCCGTCGTCCGGGGCCACCAACACCGGCGTCGCGGGCGCGTCGTTCGGCCCCCGCGAGAGGAACGAGATCACCGACCACGGGCTCGCAGCACCCCGGTCGTCCCGGGCGCGGACCCGGCCGTACAAGACCACGTTCTCCGGCAGCGCCAACCCGTCCGCCGCGGCGTCCCAGCGCGGCTCCGGCACCTCCGCCACCACGCCGATCCCGGACGTGAAGCCGAGCTCCGGATCGACCTCGAAGACGTAGCTGATCGCGTCGCCCTCGGGGTCCGTCGCGGCGGTCGCGACCAGCACCGGCGCGAGGTCCTCGATCGCGTCGCCGTCCACGGGATCGAGCCAGCGCACGTCGGTCGGGCGGGCGTTCGTGGTGTCCACGACGTACCCCTGGGGCTCGCTCCAGGGTCCGGCCAGCCCGTGCTCGTCCACCGCGCGAACACGCCAGGCGGTGGCCGAGTCCTCGGGCCGCGGGGGCGGCGTCCACGTGGTCGACGACACGGCCGCCTCGGCCACCACGTCGCCGGACTCGAGCCGCACCTCGAACGTCACGGCGTCGCGATCCGGCTCCGCGCCGGGCGCCCAGACCAGAACCGGCGCGGCCACGTCGACCACGTCGCCGTCCAAGGGCTCCAGAGGCGCGGGCGCAGGCGGCGGCGAATTGGTCTCGTTGACGAAGAAGGACTCGAGGTTCGACCAGGGCCCCGACGTCCACGGGTCCGCCGCGCGCGCCCGCCAGTACGCGTCGGCGTTCTCGGCGAGCGGGAGGTCGACCATCCAATGGGTGCCGTCGACGTCGGCGGCCTCGGTGATGAGCGCCCCCAACGAAGGATCCGCGTGGACCTCGACGTCATAGAGGAGCGCGTCGCCCTGGGGGTCCGTCGAGGGCGACCAGCGCAGCGGCGGACGCGCGTCGGCGACCTCCTCCCCCGCGACGGGCGACAGCAGCACGGGCGCGCCGGGGCCGTCGAAGGTCCAGGGGTCGGTGCCGTTCAGGTACTCGTCCAGGTTCGTCATGCCGTCGGCGTCGGGGTCCTCGGCGGCGTCGGCGGGATCCGTGGGATCGAGCCCGATGTCCGTCTCCCAGGTGTCGGGCATGCCGTCTGCGTCCGCGTCCAGGAAGGCCACGGTGACGACGAACGTCTGCTGGTCCACGCCGCCGTCCCCGTCGTCCACCGTGAGGGTCGCCGCGGCGCTGCCCACGTCCGAATACCCGGGCGTCCACGCGACCTCGCCCGCGGCGGAGACCGTCATCGCTGCCGGCGCCCCGGGGCTCAGCGACCACGCGAGGACGTCGAGCACCCCCGGGTCCGAGGCCGCCGCCGGGTAGCTCCAGGGCGTGCCCTCGATCGCGGCGGCCGGGGCCGTCGACGTGATGACCGGGGCGACGTTCGAGACCGCGACCGGGGCCGTCGCGGAGGCCGTGATCCCCTGCGAGTCGGTGACCTGGAGGCCGACGACGAAGCTCCCGTCGTCGGGGAACAGGCAGATCGCGACGGGCGTGGTCCCCGCGGTCTCGTACGTCCCGTCCCCGTCGCAGTCCCAGTCCCAGGCGACGAGCGTGAACCCGGTCGCCGCCGCGGATCCCGACCCGTCGACGACGATCGGGGTGCCCTCCACGCCCGCGTAGCCGCCTCCGCCGGGCGAGGCGACGGCGTACTGTCCCGAGAGGTTCTCGTACCAACCGAGGCGCGGCGCATACCCGTGAGAGACGAAGTCCGGGAGGCCCCCGCCGTCGACGTCGAGCCACTGGGGCGGCGAGTCCGGGTATCGAGCCCCCACCACCCGAGTCACCCACACGCCGCCCGCCCCGTCGTCGTTGTCCCACCAGCCGACGCCGGTCGGACCGCCGCCGCCCCACCAGCCCCCCAGGAGGTCGACGTCGCCGTCCTGGTCCACGTCCGCGAGGTCCCCCAGGTGGAGCCGGGACGTGCTCGTCGCGACGGTGGTGGAGGCCCAGCTGCCGCCCACCCCGTCGAGGTTCCGGAACCAACGGACGTCCCCCGGCCACTCGATGAAGGCCGCGAGATCCGCCGCCCCGTCGCCGTCGATGTCGCCCGCGCGCACGGCTCCCGGCGAGAACGTGTCCACGACGTGCAGCTGCCAGGACACCGCGCCGCCCAGGTTCTCCCACCACCCGGTCCCGAAGCCCGGGCTTCCCGGGCCGAAGGCGATCCGCGCCGCGACGTCCAGGTCCCCGTCGCCGTCCACGTCCACGACGATGGCGTCCCAGAGCATGTAGCCGATGTGGTGGGCGGGCCACGCGCCGCCGGGGGCGTTCTCGAGCCACCGCCCGATGTGGATGTACGCCCCACCCCCGGCGGCCGGATAGAACCCGTTGGTCAGGACGTCCAGGTCCCCGTCGCCGTCGATGTCCGCGAGCCCCACGTGCTGCGTGCTCCCGCCGGCGGTCGTCTGGAGCGGGTGCGTCGTCCAGGTGGACGCGTCCCCGGCCGCGTTCTCCCACCACTCCAGGACGCCCACGTTGTACCCCGCCAGGTCCACGTCGCCGTCCCCGTCGATGTCGCCCGCCACCAGGTCCTGGGCGTAGAACGGCAGCAGGCGGTCCACCCACACGCTGCCGTCCCCGAGGAGGTTCTCGCGCCACCCCGTGGTGCCTCCGTAGGCGAGGTCCACGTCTCCGTCGCCGTCCAGATCGGCGGCCGCGGGCTTCTCGCTCGCCACGGACAGGTAGGGGTCGTGCGTCACCCACACGGATCCGTCGCCCTGCTGGTTCTCCCGCCAGCCGGAGCGCAGCAGCACGTCGAGGCTGCCGTCGCCGTCCAGGTCGGCGAGATCGAGGATCCCCTGGTGCGAGATGGGGCTCACCTGCTGCGACGTCCACGAGGAGCCGTCGCCGACCACGTTCTCGAACCATCGCACCTGGCCGGCGGAGCCGAACCACCACGAGAAGTAGTGGGTCCCCACGACGAGATCGAGGTCGCCGTCGCCGTCCACGTCGCCCGCCACGAGGTCGCGGAGCGTCCACACCACGCCGGGCGTGGTGGACGACGTCCAGGCGCTGCCGTCCCCGTTCGTGTTCTCGTGAAAGGAGAAGACGCCCGCGGTCAGCGCGCCCACTACGTCGAGGTCCCCGTCGCCGTCCATGTCGAAGACGCAGAGGCTGTCCCACAGGAAGGACTGGGTCGTGATCACGACGGGCGTCCAGCCCCCGCCCGTGCCGTCGTTCTCGTACCAGCCGGTGCCGCCCGAGGGCATGCGCAGGACGAGGTCGAGGTCGCCGTCACCGTCCATGTCGGCCGCCTCGAGGTTGCCGTACATGGCCGTGGCGGGCAGCACCGGCAGCGTGATCCACTGGTTGCCGCCGTCGTTGCGCAGCTGATGCACGCCCCACCCGACCCCGTAGGTCTGCACCAGCAGGTCCAGGTCGCCGTCGCCGTCCAGGTCCGCCATCCGGAGGGCCGAGACCCTCGTGGGGCCCGCGAAGTGCTCCGTCCACGCCACCCCGCCGCCCGTGTTCTCCCACCAGCGGACGCCGGAGATGCTGGTCCCCACGATGTCGAGGTCCCCGTCGCCGTCCACGTCGCCGACCTCCAGCATGTCTTGGGTGGAGGACGAGACCGGGTGGTGGATGGTGGCGGCGAAGGCCCCGTCGTGATTCTCCGTCCAGAAGACGGCTGGGGCGTCGCGCAGGACGAGGTCCGAGTCGCCGTCCCCGTCCATGTCGGCGGCCAGGGGCGAGACGCCGAAGACCCCGGGGACGATCGTCTGCGCGGGGCCGAAGGACACGGGCGCAGCGGCAGCAGGGGTCGCGACGCACGCGGCGATCACGACCAGCAGCGACCGTCCCCCGGCGCGGCATGGAGCCACAGTTCCTCCGGCCCCCAACCTACTCCTCGGAGCGTCGCTCGCGTGGGGATCCCGAGGGCCCGGACCGCCGACCCGCCGCCGCGGGGACGGGCCGATTCTCGCCGCTCACGTCAGAGCACGAGCTCGGTCACCAACTCGAAGAGCGCCTTCACGCCGAACTTGTAGCCGTCCACGGGGATGCGCTCGTCCACGCCGTGGAACATCTCGGCGAACTCGAGGCCCTCGGGCAGCTTGACGGGCGAGAAGCCCCAGCACTTCATGCCGAGCTCGTCGTAGGCTTTCGCGTCGGTGAAGCCGGGGATCATGGTCGGCACCACCACGGCCCCGGGATCGAGGCGCTCGAGGATGTCCTTGATGATCCCCGCGATCGGATCTTCGGCGTCGCCCACGACCGCGGGCATCTCCTTGTCGATGCGGATGTCGAAGTCGGGCCCGATCACCTTGCGGATCTCCGCGACCAGGTCCGCGCCCGTCTGCCCGGGGAGCATGCGCCCGTCGACCTGCAGCTCGGCGACGTTCGGGACCTGGTTCACCTTGCTGCCCGCCCGCAGGATCGTCGGGTTCGCGGTGTTGTGCAGGGCGGCGTCGAAGGTGGCGGCGAGGGACTTCTCCGGGAAGATCCGGTCGAGGACGACCCCGGACAGCGAGGGGCTCAGGAGGCTCCGGAGGATCACCGAGTTCGGGAAGGCCGAGTGGTCCGCGAGCGTGTGGATGAACCGGTCGACGACGCCCGTGCGGTGGTGGGGCAGGCGCGCTTCGTCCAGCAGGGCGGCGGCCCGACCGATCTTCGCGATGGGGTTGTCGATCGCCGGCAGCGACCCGTGCCCGGACCGCCCCTCGGCCCGGATCGTCATCCAGCACATGCCCTTCTCGGCCACCTGCACCGGGTAGAATTTCCGCCCGCCCACGTGCTGGGTGAACCCGCCGATCTCGGAGATCGCGTACTCGCCGCGGATGAGTTCCGGGTGGTTGCGCGCGAGCCACAGCGATCCGAACTCGCAGCCCGCCTCCTCGTCCGCCACGCCCGCGAAGATCACGTCGCGCGTGAGCTTCGCCCCCTGACGATGCAGCAGGAGCATCGCCGTGACCTCCATCGCGGCCATGTTCTTCATGTCGATCGTGCCGCGGCCCCACAGGAAGCCGTCGTGGATCTCGGCGGCGAAGGGGGGGTGCGTCCAGCGATCGGCGTCCGCGGGCACGACGTCCAGGTGCGCCGAGAGGAGGATCGGATCGCCACCGGTCCCGTCCCCGTGAAGCCGCGCGACGACGTTGCCGCGGCCCGGCGCCGACTCGAGCAGCCGCACGTCGATCCCCTCGACCTCGAAGAGCTCCTGGAGCCACCTCGCGGCGGCGAGCTCGTCGCCCGGCGGGTTGGTGGTGTCGAAGCGCAGCAGGGTTCGGAAGATCTCGAGAGATTCGTCGAGTACCGACGGCCAATCGACCCTATCGATCAGGGAGTGCGGCATGCCCGAGACGATACCGGCGCCGCCTGGTTGAATGGTTCAACCATTTCGGATTCACTCAGGCAACATCCTCCTCCGACATGCCCCGCTTCGCGCTCCCCCCCGGCTCCCGCTCCACCCGACGCACGTTCCTCCGACGAGGCGCGGCGGCCGTGGCGGTCTCCGGCGCGGTCTACGGCGGCGTCTCCCTGTACGGGCACGCCGGGCTGTACCCCGAGCCCGAGGCGGCCTGTGAGCTGAAGTACTTGGAGCGGCGGGAGTACGCGATCGTCGCGGCGCTGGCGCTCGCGCTCTTCCCTCCGGGCAACTCGCTCGGCATCGACGGACTCCAGGCCCGGGTCCCCGAGTACATCGACCGGCTCCTGACCGGGATGGAGCCCGAGAAGGCCGCGGACCTCAAGTCGATGTTCCTGTTGTTCGAGCACGGCACCCTCGCCTTCGGCCTCCGCGTACGTCGATTCACGGAGCTCCCCCCGCGCGCCCGGGAGCGCTACCTGCGGCGTTGGGAGCGGGCCCGCGTCTACTCCCGTCGCATGCTCGCGGCGGCCCTGAAGTCGATGCTCGGCATGGGCTACTTCGCGCATCCAGACGTGCAGGAGGCGCTCGGCATGAAGCGCATGTGCGGCACGATCGCGGACGCGAAGCCCCGGGACGAGTGGACATGATCGAGGGCGGCGGGACTCAGGTCGGGACACGGATCGACTGCGACGTCGTGATCGTCGGGTCCGGCGCCGGCGGCGGCGCGGCGGCGTGGCGGCTCGCCCAGGCGGGGCTGAGCGTCGTGTGCCTCGAAGAGGGCGGCCACTACACCGAGAAGGACTTCTCCCAGGACGTGGGCACCGCGTGGCGGCAGCTGTACGCGGACGACGGGCAGCGCCTCATGAGCGGGAGCCTCTTCATCCCCGTGGCGGGCGGCAAGGCCCTCGGCGGCTCGACGGTCGTGAACTCGGGGATCTGCTTCCGCATCCCCCGGTGGCGGTTCGACGAGTGGCACTACGAATACGGCCTCGACTTCCGGTGGGAGGAGCTGCACGGCAAGCTGCTGGAAGCCGAGCGCGTCATCGGCGTCGCGAAGGTGAACACGGCCGTCTGGGGAGGCAACAACCAGTTCCTCGAGGACGCCCGGCAGACGCTCGGGTGGTCCGGCGGCCCCATGCAGCGCAACGCCCCCAACTGCGTGGGCTGCGGCGCGTGCAACACCGGCTGCCCCAGCGGCGCGAAGCTCTCCGTCACGAAGACCTACATCCCCCTCGCGGCCCAGCACGGGGCCCGGTTCTTCACGCACGCCCGCGCCGAGCGCGCGCTCATGGACGGCACCCGCGTCACGGGGATCCTGGCCGCGGCGCTCGACCCGGCCACCGAGGACTCGGTGGGTACGTTCGAGGTGCGGGCCAAGGCCGTCGTGCTCGCGGGGGGCGCGATCCAGACGCCCGCGTTCCTGCTCCAGAACGGCCTCGGGAACGAGCACGTGGGCGAGCACCTGCACGTGCACCCCGGCATCGGGGCCATCTGCAGCACGGACCGCGACATCCAGGGCTGGCGCGGGATGGTGCAGGCCTTCTACGTGGACGAGTTCCTGCAGTCGGACCGCTACATCCTCGAGTCCTACTGGGCCACGCCGGAGATCTACTACCAGTCGTTCCCGTTCGGCATGGACGGCACGGCCGCGATGCGCGGCTTCCACCGCATGGCGGCCCTCGGCGGGGTGATCGCCGACGAGACCGAGGGGTCCATCCGGTCCCTGGGCACCCCCGGCCGCGTGAAGGTGAAGTACGACCTCAGGGAGGCGGACAAGGACCGCCTCGTGCGCATGCAGCGCAAGACCGTCGAGGTGATGCTCGCGGGCGGGGGGCACGAGATCCAGACGGCGATCTACGGGGTCCCGCCCATCTCCACGATCGAGGACGCCGACCGCTTCCTCGTGCCCGAGAACATCCGCGCGAAGCAGCTCATGGCCGTCTACTCCAGCCACCCCCACGGGTCCACGCGCATGTCCGTCGACCCGGCCAAGGGCGCGGTGGACTGCTCCGGCGCCGTGTACGGCACCGAGGGGCTCTACGTGATGGACGGCTCGGTCTTCCCGGACGTCCTGGGCGTGAACCCGCAGGTCACGATCATGGCGATGAGCTCCCTGTTGGCGGACCGGCTCGCGACCACGCTGACGTGAGCGACGCGGCCGGGTAAGACTCGCGCCATGCAGACGCCTCCTCCCCCCAAGTTCGGCGACGACGGCCGAATCCACGCGATCAACCCCCTCACCTGGGAGGTCCTCGCGACGGTCGATCCCACCCCGGTCGAGGACATCCCTGGACTCATCGCCGCCTGCGCCGACGCCCAGCGCGAGTGGGCGAAGCGACCGATCCACCAGCGCGCGGACGCCATGAAGCGGGTCCTCGAGCGCGTCGTGGAGCGGAGCGAGCACCTCGCCGAGACCGTGCGCAAGGAGCACGGCAAGTCGACGGTCGAGGCCCTCGCCAGCGAGGTGACCGACGCCGCGACGGTGCTGGCGACCCACATCAAGCGCGACGCGAAGTGGCTGCGCGACGTCAAGGTCCCCATCGACCCGCTCATCTATCCCGGGAAGAAGGGCCGCATCGAGCGACGTCCCCGGGGCGTGATCGCCTTGATCACTCCTTGGAACTACCCCGTCGCCATCCCGGTGCGCACGATCGTCCCGGCGCTGATCGCGGGCAACGGGATCGTCTTCAAGCCGTCCGAGCACTCGGTCCTGATCGGGCGTGAGATCGCCGCGCTGTTCGAGGGGATCATCCCGTCGGGGCTGCTCCAGCTCGTCGTCGGCGGGGGCGAGCAGGGCGCGGCCATCAGCGGCTCGAAGGACCTCGACGCCATCGCCTTCACCGGCTCCGTGCGGACCGGCAAGCGCATCGCCGCGGCCGCCGCCGAGAACCTGGTCCCGGTCTCGTTGGAGCTCGGCGGGAAGGACGCCGCCATCGTGTGCGCCGACGCCGATCTGGACCGGGCGGTGCCCGCCATCGCCTTCGGGGCCTTCCACAACTCGGGGCAGAACTGCGCGGGCATCGAGCGCATCTACGTCGAGGCGCCGATCCACGACGAGTTCGTCCAGCGCCTGGTCGCCGCCACCGAGGCGCTCCGCACCGCCGACGACGCCGACGTCCGCGAGATCGGCCCGATGTGCAACCAGCTCCAGTTCGACATCGTGCGCGACCACCTCGCCGACGCCGAGGCCGCGGGAGGCAAGGTCCTCGTGGGCGGCGAGACCACCGGCGCGGGCTGGATGATCACCCCCGCCGTCGTGGTGGACGCTCCCCTCACCTGCAAGCTGTGGCGCGAGGAGACGTTCGGTCCCGTGGTGCCGGTGGCGAAGGTCGAGGACGCCGACGCCGCGATCGCCGCGGTCAACGACTCGCCTTACGGCCTCGGCGCGACCGTGTTCTGCGGGGACGTGCAGCGCGGCCGCGCCATCGCCGACCGCCTCGACGTGGGCATGGCCTGCGTGAACAACAGCCACCTCTTCATGGGGTCGATCCCGGCGTCGCCCTGGTGCGGCGTGAAGGACTCGGGCTACGGCGTCACCGGCTCGCACCTCGCCATGGACTTCCTGACGCGTCCGAAGCTCATGGTCGTCGACACGAACAAGGCGCTCGAGCTCTGGTGGTTCCCGTTCACCGCGAACTACCTGACGATGACCCGGACCAACCTCCGCAAGCTGGTGACCGGGGGCCTCGCGCAGATCGGCATCCTCCTGAAGCTGCTGGGGCTGATCCCGAAGCGCTGGAAGGCCTGAGCCCGGGCCGCCGCCGCCGGCCGTCTATCCTCTCGACGTGCGGCTCCCCCAACAGGTAGGCGACTACGAGCTCACCGACCACCTCGGATCGGGCGGCTTCGGCGCCGTGTATCGCGCCCGCATCCGCGGCGAGCTGGGGTTCTCCCAGGAAGTGGCCGTGAAGCTCGTGGCCGACGCGCAGGTCGACGACCGACCGGGCGTCCTCACCGCCCTCGCCGACGAGGCCCACTTCCTCTCGCGCATCGCTCACCCGCACATCGTCGCGGTGCGTCGCTTCACGCGCGTCGAGCACGAGTTCCTGGGTGGCGTCCACGTCCTCGAGATGGAGCTCGTGCGCGGCCTGCCCCTGGGCCGACTCCTCGAGCGGGTCCGCGACGCGCGCCTCCTGCTCCCCGCCGAGTCCACCCTGTCGCTGCTGCTGGAAGCGGCGGACGCCCTGCGCTACGCCCACGAGCTCAAGGACGACGAGGGCCGCCCTGCGGGGCTGGTCCACCGGGATCTCAAGCCGGACAACCTGCTCGTGAGCGACGACGGGCGCCTCAAGGTGCTGGACTTCGGCATCGCCTGGGCCGAGGACCGCATGGCGACGAACACGGAGACGGGCGTCGCGAAGGGGACCCTCCTCTACATGAGCCCCGAGCAGGCGCGCGGCAAGCGGGTCGACGCGCGGTCCGACCTCTTCTCGTTGGGCGCGATCGCCTTCGAGCTGCTCACGGGCGAGATGTACGTCCCGCTGCCCCCCAGCGGCGAGCGCGACGTGCCGCAGCTGATCTGGGCGATGTCGAAGACCCGCTGGGAGGACCGCTCCGATCGCCTGCGGCAGGCCCTGCGCGCGCCGAGACCCGCGGGCCACGGCCTCGACGCCGACGCCGCGGAGCTGCTGGTCGACGTCCTCGGCGGGCTCCTGCCGGAGGACCCCGACGCGCGCTTCCCCCACGCATCGCGCCTGCTCCAGCGGCTCGAGCGGCTCGCCACCGGGTGGAACCTCCCCCTCGGCCGACGGTATCTGCGCACGGCCTGCACCGTGACCGGCGGCGGCGAGCCGGAGCTTCGGTCGGGTGACGACGTCGAGCTGGAGACCGCGACCGACGAGCAGGCGTTCGACGCCTGGACGCAGACCCTCGTCGCCGGAGACGCGAGCCCGTTCCCGCCGACCGGCGTGCCCTCCCCGGCCCGCGACGTGGGCCCCACCCTCGCTGGCCCGCGCCCCCCGACGCGGCGCTCCCGGACGCCGTGGGTCGTGGCCGTCGCGCTCGGGGCGGCCCTGCTGTTCGCCCTGTGGCCCCGCCCCGAGCCCGCCTCCGAGGTGCCCGCGGGAGGTGCCGACGAACCGGTGGTCGAGGCGACGAACGAGCCTCCGGCGGACGCGACGATCGAAGCGCCGGCCTCGACGGAGCCGACCCCCGAGGCCCGCGTCGTCGCGTCGTCCTCCGACGCCGCCGGGGCCCCCTCCCCCGCGGAGGTGGGCTCGGAGTCCTCCCCAAGCTCGGGCCCCGACCCCGCCGCGCGGGCCCCCGAGACCTGGCCGACCCTCCGCCCCGGCTCACCCCCGACCCTGTTCCCCGGCACGCCGCTCCGCTTGGTCGTGACCGTGGAGGGCGGGACCGTCGCCTGCCGTCCGGAGCTATACATCTCGCCACGGGGTGCGAGTCGCTACGGGCGGCATCTCCTCGAGCCGGACGGCGACGGTCGCTGGACGGGCAGGGTCCAGGTGCCCTACGGCGAGGAGTTCCAGGGCGGTGCGGAGTACTTCTTCACCTGTTGTCTCGACGGTCGCTGCGAGGCGTCCGCCGGGAGTCGAGCCCACCCGCTCGTGGCCGAGGCGGCGGACCTCTGAGGTCGTCGCCCTCGCCGGGGGGGTGCTCCTCCTGGCGTTCGCCGCGCCCGCCCACGCCGACGACGTCGGGACCCTGACCGCCGAGGCCTACGCGGCGTGGAAGGCCGAGGACGCCGAGGCGGCGAGGGCCCTGGCGACCCGCGCCCTGGCGGCGGATCCCGGCGAAGCGAGCCTCACCGCGCGCAAGCTCCTCGTGCTCGCGCTCGAGGCCTTGGACGAGCCCGCGGCCGCGATGGGCGCCTTGGACGACTACCGATCCTTCCCGCTCGTCGAGGCGGACCGCCGGTGGGCCGACGAGGCCGCCGCGCGCATTGCGCCGTCGGTCCCCCCGCCCGCGGATCCGGAGGAGACCGACGAAGGGTCGACGGAGCCCCCGCCCGAGCCCCTCACGGAGCCCGGCGAGGTCGCGACCGAACCGGCGACCGTGGGGACCTCCGGCGGCGACGCCCCTCCCCTCGTCCTGGGGCTGGGCGGCGGCTACCGCACGCTGGGGGGGAGGAGCTACGTCGCGGGGGCCCTGGACCTGTCGGGGAGAATCGCCGGCCCGCTCCGGCTCGTCGGCGGCGCGGAGCTCGCGCTGAGCGAGCCTGCAGGGTGCGGATCGCAGCCCCCTCCCGACGGGGACGGCGAGTGTCGTTCTCTGCTCCCGTCGCTGTCGATCGGGGTCGGAGTGCGCGCCCCCACCGCCCCCGCCCCGTTCGCGGACGCCCGCTTCCTCGTGGCGCCTCACGGCAACCCGGACTACGTGCCGGTCCAGGCCGGCGGGAGCTTCGGCGGGGGGGTCGAGCTCGCCCCTGCGGCCTCCCCCGTGGCGCTGCGGGTGCGCGCCGCCCTCGACCTGCTGTCGCCGCTTCACCCGAGCCGGGACGGGGGGGGCGTGAGCCTCGGCGCTCGCGTGTTCGGCGAGCTGGCCGTGAGGTTCGGCGAATGAGGCGCGCCTCGCTGATCGTCGCCCTGACGTTCGCCGCCGGGCCCGCGGCGGCGGAGACGCTGGTCGTCGACGCCGCCGGCACCGGGGACCACACGACGATCGCGGCGGCCGTCGAGGCCGCGACGGCGGGTGATGAGATCCGGGTCCTCGCGGGGACCTACGAGGAGGACGTCGACCTCGTGGGCAAGCCGCTCACCCTCGTCGGCGAGCACCGCGACCGCGTCGTCATTCACGGCTCCGGCACCCGGTCCGCCGTGGTCGTCGAGAACGTGGCCGGCGGGGTGCCGGCGATCCGGTCCCTCACGATCGAGGCCGAGAGCCTGGGCCCGCCCCACGGGTTCTCCGGGGGCTGCCTGCGCGTGACCGGGACCCCCATCCACGTCGAAGACGTCCGCGTCCGCGGATGCCGCGCCGACCACGGCGGGGGCGTGTTCCTGGAGCGGGCCGACGCCACCGTGGACGGACTCGAGATCACGGGCTGCGAGGCCATGGGGCGCACCGAAGACGAGGACTCGGGGCACGGGGGCGGGCTCCTGCTGGACGACTCCGAGTCCGACCTGCAGCGCCTCTGGATCCACGAGTGCACCGCCAACCACGCGGGCGGGGGGATCGCGTTCCTGTCGTCGTCGTCCACGCTCGACGGGAGCTGGATCTCGGGGAACCGCGCCGACTTCGGGGGCGGCATCCTCACCGACGGCACGGTCGGCCCCACGATCACCGGCTCGACCCTCACCGAGAACGTCGCCTGGCGCTCGGGGGGAGGGCTCAACGTGTCCGGCGACGGCGGCACCACCGTCGTGTCGGGCACGGCGTTCCTCGGGAACTTCATCGAGGTCGGAGAGGGCGGCGCCCCGCCGGGGGGCGGGGGCGCGGTCCAGGCCCGATACGCCCTCTCCCTGAGCGCCTGCAGCCTGGGCGCCAACCGCGCCGAGGGGTACGCCAACGCGCTGGCGGGCGGGCTCGGAGGGATCGGCACCGGCGAGATCTCCCTCGACCGCTGCGTGTTCACCGCCAACCGCGCCCCCCGCGGGGCCGCGATCGAGGGGCTGGAGAACGAGGCCGGAGCCGAGGCGGGGTTCGTCCTCCGCCGCTCCCGGGTCGCGGGGCACGACATGGAGGGGAACGTCGCCGCGGTGCGCTGGAACGGCTCGCGCGCGACCTTCGAGGGGAACCTGTTCGTCGACGCGACGTCCGGGGGCGGCTGGGTCGGGGGGCACCTCGCGGCCGCCTCGCTGGGCCCGCCGGGCGTGGTCATCGCCCACAACATCTTCGACGACGGGACCGCGGTGCGCGGCAGCGGCCTGGTCGTGGAGGGCGCCCCGGTGCAGGTCGTGCACAACACCCTCGTGGGCAACCGGTCCGACCCCGGCTGGGCCGTCACCTACGCCACCGCCGACCAGGGCGATCTCGACGTCCTCGTGCGGTCGAACATCGTGGCCGACACCCAGGGGGGCTGGGACCTCGGCTTCGACCCGGGCGACAACGGCCACTCCGTGTCCGCGGTCGTCGGATACAACCTGCTGACGGGCTCGGGCCAGGGACCGCTCGGGGCGGGCGAGCCGTTGGACGAGACCAACATCGTGGGAGGGGCCGCCGGGTTCTCGTCGGACACGTTCGACCTCTCCGGCGAGCGTCCCTGGAGCGACTACCTCCGCACCCCCGGCGGCCCTGGGGAGGGGGCGGCCGCGCCCGAGGACGGCGAACCGCGGGACATGGGCGCCTTCGGCGGGGAGGGCGCCGCGATCTGGACGACGGGCGACATCGACGAAGACGGGGTCACCGTGTGGGAGGGCGACTGCAACGACGACGACCCGGATGTCCACCCGGGCGCCGAGGAGACGTGCGATTGCCGCGACGAGGACTGCGACCTCGCAATCGACGAAGGCGGGGCGTGCGACGGGGTGTGTCTACGCGCCGAGGAGCCGGCGGGCGACGACGACGACTCCGCGGACGACGACGACTCCGCCGACGACGACGACTCCGTGGCCGACGACGACGACTCTGCGGCCGACGACAGCGCCTTCGAGGCGTCCGCCCCGGGGTGCGTGGTGCGCTGCGACGCGGGGGTCGCCACGAGCGAATCCGCGGGCTTCGTGCTCGGCCTGGTTCTCTCCTTCGGGGTGAGACGAAAGAGGCCCCGAAGGTCCTGATTGATCAGGACTTTTCGCTTTCGCGCCAAATTTGTCGCTTTTCTCCGAATAGGGGCTTGCCTCGATCCGTCCAACCACCTACAACAAGTGTGTGATCGGTCTGCGTCGGGGCAGTCGACACACCCTTCAGGAGCTGGGACGGAGTCATTCATGTTCGTATTCGATCGAAATCGCAGAGTTCTTACCGCCGTGGCCGCCGCGGGCCTCATGACCTTCGCCATGGGCTGCAACGGCAAGAACCAGGCGGCGGCCAACAGCGGCGCCCAGGAGGCTCCGGAGACGGCGGCCGTCGACGCCGAGGGGTTCTCCCAGGCGCCGATCACCGAGGAGGAACTCGCCGTCCTCCGCGCGAACTTCCAGCGCGTGCACTTCGACTTCGACGCCGCGCAGCTCGACGAGCCCAGCCGCGACCTGCTCGCCCAGAACGCCGAGATCCTCATCCGCAACCGCGCCGTGACCGTCCGCATCGAGGGGCACGCCGACCACTACGGCTCCGACGAGTACAACCTGGCCCTCGGCCAGCGTCGCGCCGAGGCCGTGCGCAGCTACCTCACCGCGCTCGGCGTCCCCGAGGACCGGCTCACGCTGATCTCCTACGGCGAGCTTCGTCCCCTCGTGGGCGACGGCGACCGCAGCACGCAGCAGCCGAACCGTCGCGCCGAGTTCGTCGTGATCGACGGCTCGGACGTCGCGCTGTCGTCCTACTGATCGAGGACGCCTCGCCGGACCACCGTCCCGTCCGCGGCCACCCATAGGCCGTCCGGGACCCCGAACTCGTCGTCCCCCGCCGTCGGGCCGAGCACCGTCGCGGGGAGCGTCAGGTCGGCCACGGCCCCCGCGTCGGTCCCCAGCAACACGCCGAGCGCTCCCGGGTGGGCGAGGACGAGCAGGCGTCCCTCGCGCACCACCCGCAGGCGCCCCTCGCGTGGCAGCGCGTCGAGCGCCATCCACGCGTCCTCCGCCGAGGCGTGGAACCGTCGGATCCGCGGCCCGTCCTCCGCGGCGTCGTAAGCGCGCTCGCCCACCCGAACGCTCGTCAACGCCTGGAGTCGCTGCGGCATGATCGTGCCCGCCTCCGCCCGCCCGTCGAGCGACTGGACCGCCCCGAGCAGCCCGCCGACGAGGTCCGAGACCGTGGGCGCCCGCTCTCCGCGGCCGGGCTCGGGGAGGAACCCGGCCAGGAGCGAGTCCTCGGCGAGGGTGAGGGGGCTCAGGAGGTCCCCGCCCAAGGCAGTGGCCGTCCCCGTGCGCGGGTCCACCACGGCCCACACGCCGCCGCGCAGGCCGGGCACGGCCGCCATCCCCGCCTGTGTCTCCGAGCGCAGGGTCGTCCGCAGCACCAGGCCGGCGGGCTCCGCCGCCATGCCGAACCGCCGCCGCGTCTGCTCGGTGAGCGACACCACGAGGGGGTCCTCCCCCACCGATCGGTCCGCCGTCCGTCGATCACGAGCGCGCGCCACCGCCTCCCTGAGCCGAGCCGTCGCCTCTTCCGCGTCGAGCCGGCGCTGGAGAGTGAGGCGGTCCAGGACGGCCGCGGCCCGGGCCTCGAGCAGGTCCAGGTCGTCCGAGAGATCCAGCTCGAAGGCGGCCGCCCCCGCCAGCAGCGCGGCCTCGGCCGGCCCGATGGTCGCCTCGGCCACCCCCAGACACGCACGCAGCGCCTCCACGATGCCGCGACGTCCGTGGCACAGGGGGAGGGTCTGGAGGTGCGCCGCGGTGCGGACGTGCAGCTCGGCCGTCGAGTCGAGCCGCGCGGCGAGCAGGTCGGCGCGGAGGTCTCGGACCGTCCCCCGCGGCGTGCCCGCGGTGAGGGCGTCCGCCACCGAGCGCGACAGCGGCGAGGCGAGCAGTCGCTCCCCGCGGAGCGTCCCGAGCACCACCGGCAGGAGCGGCAGCGTTCGGTCCACACGGGCCTCGTAGAATGCGCCGGAATGCAGGGCTAGGTACGCTTCGACGAGGAGCGTGGCGTCGGCACCCAGCGGCTCCACGGCCTCCACCAGCGGGAACTCGGCGACCGTGCGCCCGTCGCCCGCTTCCAGGCGGGAGGTCTCCGAGGAGCGGTAGGCCTGCACGACCATCGGGTCGTCCGGCAGCCCGCGCACGAGCAACCAGGCCCCCGCCGCGAGGACCGCGCTGCCCATGACGACCACCCCCGACACGAACCCGACGAGCAGGGCGAGGACCGATCTGCGTTGGGGGTTCGTCACGGGTGCGTCGGTGGTCCTGGCGGCCGCCTCGTTCGGCGTGATGGCGACGGGGATCGTGGCCGACCCCGGCACGACGTCCTTGGGCCCCGAGGGGTCGAGCGTCGCGGCCGAAGCATATCCGTCCGCACCCGCTCCCGGGAGCCTCGAGGACACCGCCCCCGCTCCGAACATCGTCGTGCTGCCCGGGATCGTGCTCGCAGACGACGACCGAATGCGCAACTTCGAGGCGATCCTCCGCCTGCACACCTGGCTGGGCCTGCGCGATCTGCGGACGGGCCGCGCGTCGATCGCCTGGCTGCCCCCCACGCGCACCGACGATCCCGACGCCGTCGTCACGCGCGACTGCGCCGCGGACACGACGGCCGACCGCCCTCCCCGGTCGCTGTCGTCCCCCGAGGCCGTGCCCGCCACCGCCGCGCGACCGCGCGAGACCCTGCTCATTCGCCTGGCCCTCAGCCGCGAAGGGGACGAGTTCCGCCTCGAGGGGTTCGCGTGCCGTCCCGGAGGCCGCGTGCACCGACAGGTCGTGCGGGACGCGCCGGATCGACTGGGGCGAGCGCAGCGGGAGCTCCTCACCTGGCTGGCCACCCAGCTGGACGTCGCCGACACCACGGCTTGGGAAGAGGACTGGGGTCGCAACCCCGCGCCCGGGGGGCCGGTCCTCACGGGCTACGCGCGCGCCCTGCGTGCGTCCATGGGGGAGGAGGAGGTCCCCGAGGTGTCCCTGGACGAGGCGGCGGACACGCTCGCCGAGGCCGCGTGGTTGACGGCCCGCCTCAGCGACGACCCCGAGGTGGCGCGTCGGCGCCTCGAGCACGCCGTGTCCCTGCGCATCGGCTTCACCGCCGGGCTGGAGGACCTCGCCGCCGTTCACATCGAGGCGAACCGCGTCGACCTCGCGGAGGCCGCGCTCCTGCGCCTTCGCCGCACGGCGCCGGGGTCTCGCCCCGTGGAGTGGTTCCTCGCTTGGGCGCTGCTGCGCGAGGGGCGTCACGAGGACGCCGCCCGACTCCTCCGCCACCTGCCCGAGTGGCTGCTCCCGGAGGAGACGACGGCGCGCCTGTGGAGCGCGATCCTGCCGGAGCTCGAGCGCTACGAGGAGGGCCTCCGCTGGGTCGACGCGTGGATCACCCACGACCTCCAGTCCGGGGCGGCGCAGCTCCTGCGCGGCGAGATCCTCGCCGGGCTCGGGCAGACGGAGCCCACCGCCGTCGCCTACGCCAAGGCGGCCGAGCTCGATCCCGCCCTGCGCGAGGAGGCCCTGCAGCGCTGGGTGGTCGTGCGCCTCTCCATGGGCGAAGACGTGGAGGTCGCGCGCCGGCTCGCCGAGGACGAGCTCGTGGAGGCGACCCCGACGCTGCTCGAGATGCGCGCCTTCGCGGCCCTCCGCGCGGGCGACGCCGCCGCTGCGGCCAAGGACTACCAGGCCCTCACCGAGCTCCAGCCGGAGGTCGTGCGGCACCGCATGAATCGCTGCGCTGCGGCCCTGGCGGCGGGTCTGGTGCCCGCGGAGCCGGACCCGTGCGCGCAGCTCCCCGACGAGCGCCTCTCCGGGAACCTGCTCGAGGCGGCGGCGCTGTCCCGGGTCCCCGAGCGCACGGTGGAGCAGTTCCTCGAGTTGATGGATCGAGCCGAGCGCGCGGGCCGGGATGCGCCCCTGGACCCCCTGGCCGCGGACGCCGTCCTGCAGGTCGCGGGGCCGTTCCGAGAGGACGAGGAGCGCGAGCGCCTTCAGGGGCTGTGGCGTCTCGCGGTGGGTGCCGACCGCCGCTTGACCGCCGCCGAGAAGCCCGAGGAGGGCACCGATGACCTGCCGGACGGCCCCCGAGACTGACTCACGTCAGGGCGCCGGCGGCTCGGGATCGACGACGGGCTCGGGGTCGGCAACGGAGTCGGGCCGCGCGAGGTCGTAGGCGTCGCCCATCGCCGGACGCGCGCGGTGGCTGGGCTCGCAGGCGTCCCCGTGGGGCCCCGTCGCGCAGAGGGTCACCGACCGGGCCGCGCTCGTCACCACGCCCCATCCGTCGGGACCCGCGAGGCCCTCGGGCGCCCCGTCCACCCAGATGACCGGGGTGGATCGGGGGACCTTGACGAAGAACACGACGCGGCCGCCCACAGCGCGCCGAGCCTCGCCCGAGAGGTGTACACGGGGCTCCATCCCGCCCACGAGGACGGTGGAGGTGCGGGGTTCGCAGCCCCCCGCCTCGAGCTCCGGAATCAAGCGGTCGCGGGCCTGGGCCCGGAGCTCCCGCAGGCGCGTGGACGCGGTGGGTCCCGGGGTCCGCTCGGGCGCCCCCACCCCCAGGAGATCGACCTCGGCCTCGAGGCTGGCCGCGGTGTCGGCGCGCTGGATGCCCGCCGTCACCGCCAGCTCGAGCGCCCTCCGGGCGGCGTTGGCGGCGAGGCAGGCGTGGCGGTCGGCCCCGGCGGGGGCGAGATCGCGGAGGCGGCGAGCGGCGCGCACGGCGAGGGCGTCGAGGGCGTCCGCGCGCACCCGATGGCGCGCGGCGCGAGTCTGTAGCCCCTCCTGGAGGAAGGACAGGCTCGGCGGAGGGACCGCGGGGCCTCCGGACAGGGTCCTCAGGGCCGCGCGCTGGGTGCCGCTGGGCCGCCCCGGCGACGGGTCGTCGGGGGCGCGCAGGACCACCTTTCCGGGCACGCGGGCGGGCTGCGCGTTCCCCGTCCGGCTGCCCCAGGGGGCCCCGGTGGGGGCCTTGGCGTCCTGCGCCTGCACGGCGGAGAGCGCGGCGACCAGGGCCCCCACGAAGACGACGCCGAGGAGGCTGCGGAGCGCGGTTCGGGAGCGTCGGCCGAGGGGAGGCACGACCGAAGTTTGCCAGAGGTGCGGCCGATGCTTGCGCGCGGGGCGTCGCGCCGGCTACAAGCCCTATGTGAGCGACCTTCGAACTCGCCTGGCCGCGCCCTTCCGCGCCGCCAGGGACGATCTCCGCGAGTTTCGAGAGGCGTACCGAGCCGCACCCGAGCCCTCCATCAGCTGGGACGTCCTCGGGTTCCGCTCCGCCTTCCGCCGCGCCCTGCCGGTGCTCCTCAAGGAACACTCCGGCCCCGGGCGCATGGCGCTCGCGGTGTGGCTCGGCACGGTGGTCGGCTGCACCCCGCTGTACGGCATCCACTACGTCATCGTGATCGTGCTGGCGGTCTTCCTGCGGCTCAACAAGCTCGTGACCTGGCTCGCCACGAACGTCTCGTTCCCCGCGTTCGCGCCCTTCGTGGCCTTCTTCTCCGTGCAGGCGGGCAGTCTGGTCACCACGGGGCAATTCCAGGACCTGTCGCTGCAGGTCTTGATCGACTCGAACTGGGCCGATCTCGCGCGGCGCTTCTTCACGCTGTGGCTCATCGGCGGCGTGTTCGTGGGGGCGGTCCTGGGGGCGATCCTGGCGGCCCCGGTGTACTGGATTCTGGCGCGCCGGGAGGCGACCACGAATAAACCTGCTTGACGACGAGATCGGGGGGGTTAGGTTCGCCTCCGTCCCGAACTGAATGAATGGTCATTCAGTAGCATGGATGGAGATCATGGAAACCACCACGAACCACGAGACCGCCGACGAGAACCTCGGCCCCGCGCAGATTTTCGAGCGGACCCGCGACCAGCTCAGGGCCTGGAGCACCGCCCAGCGTGACGCGCTCCTCGACCGCAAGGAGGCGCTCCTCGACCGCAAGGACGAGCTGCTCCGCCAGAAGGACGAGGCCGCCCGCACCGGTCGGGAGACGCTCCTGGGCCTCGAGGCGACCGCCCTGGAGGGCGCCCGCGACCTGCTCGCCCGCGCCGAGGACCTGGTCGGCCCCAACGCCAGGTTCCTCGCCCGCGGCCGCGCCGCCCTGGACGACGCCATCGTCACGGTGCGCTCCGCCTACGAGGGCGGCCTCGCGATCGCCGACTACGACGAGCTCGCCATCTCGAAGATCGTCCCGCAGCTGGACGATCTCGGCGCCCCGCAGATCAAGACGATCCGCACCTACGAGGCGGCCAACAAGAACCGCAAGACGCTGCTGCGCGAGCTCGACGCCCGCCTGGCAGGGTTCGCCCCCGCGGACACCGAAGCCGCCGACGCGTAGCTTGCGGGCGGAGGCCTTGGGCCTATGATTCGTCCCCCATGGACCGAATCGCCCCCGAGACCTTCGCTTCGCGGCGTCGCCGCATCCTCGACTCCCTCCCCCAAGGCGCGGCCCTGCTGCTGCCGACGGGGGGGGAGCTGATCCGCAGCGCGGACACCCACTACCCGTTCCGCCCGGACTCCGACTTCTATTACACGACCGGCTTCCCGGAGCCGGACGCCTGGGCCCTCCTCCGGAAGACCTCGGAAGGGCCCGAGTTCGTTCTGTTCGTGAACCCGAAGGATCCCGAGCGCGAGACGTGGACGGGCGTGCGCGCGGGCGTCGAGGGCGCCACGGGTCGCTACGGGGCGGACGAGGCCTTCTCCACCGCCGACCTCGAGGCGAAGCTCGGTCCGCTGCTGGAGCCGGTGGAGAATCTGTACTTCGCCTTCGGTCGTCACGACGCCGAGGAGCCGCGACTCAACACGCTGCTGGCCCGCCTGCGCAAGGGGCGCAAGGCCGCCCTGGGGCCGGTGTCGCTCTCGGATCCCGGGGCCTTGCTCTCGGAGATGCGGCTGCGCAAGACGCCCGGCGAGATCGCCGTCCACCGTCGGGGCGCGGCGATCACCGACGAGGCCCACCGGCTCGCCATGACGCAGGTCCGGCCGGGGATGCACGAGTACGAGATCCAGGCCCTGGTGGAGTACACCTTCCGGCGTCGGGGGGCGTGGGGGTGGGCGTACCCGTCGATCGTGGGCGGGGGCAACAACGCCTGCGTGCTGCACTACGTCGAGAACGCGGCGCCCCTGCGCGACGGCGACCTGATGCTCATCGACGCGGGCGCGGAGGTCGACGGCTACGCCACGGACGTCACGCGGACCTCGCCGGTGAACGGTCGCTTCTCAGGTGCTCAGCGGGAGCTGTACGGGGTCGTCTTGGAGGCCCAGACAGCGGCGTGCGAGGCGACGGTCGCCGGCGCCACGATCGACGACATCCACGCCCTCGCGGTGCGGATCCTGACGCAGGGGATGATCGACCACGGGCTCATCGAGGGGCCCCTGGACGACGCGATCGAGGAGAAGCGGTTCTCCAAGTACTACATGCACAAGACGTCGCACTGGCTCGGCCTCGACGTACACGACGTGGGCCGGTATCAGCTGCCCGACGGCCCTCCGCGCCCGCTCGAGCCGGGGATGATCATCACGGTGGAGCCGGGCATCTACGTCCCCGCGGACGCCGAGGACGCCCCCGAGCAGTACCGCGGGATCGGGATCCGCATCGAGGACGACATCCTCGTCACCGAGGACGGCAACGAGAACCTCACGGCGGCCACGCCGAAGACGATCGCGGACATCGAAGCGCTGCGGGCCTAGCCCGGCCTCATAGGTGATCACTCAAGGCCGACGTAGGGCGCACGGCCCGATCGTCCGGCGCATGGCGCGTGGGAAGGAATTCCCACTACGGGCGCGCCGGACCCACCGGCGGACCTCCCGTGGGAAATGTTGCCCACGCCTTGATGCCCACACGCCTCGATGCGCCGAGGTCCGGGCCGAGGCGCCGGACGAAGCGAGGCGGTCAGGGGCAAGCGCCCCAAGCGCGCGCAGGGAGGCACTCGGCACGAGGCCGACCGGAGGTCAGGGAGTCGGTAGCAGCGAGGACCTGGGCCGGATCGCGAGGACGGTGCCGAGGCACGGGGCGAAGGCGTATTTGGGATACGCCGAGGTCCGGGCCGAGGCGCCGGACGAAGCGAGGCGGTTCAGGGACCGCTGCTAGTTGGCGTTGCAGGTGTAGTTGATCTGCAGGTCCGTCGTGTCCGTGGCGCCGTTGCAGTCGCGCACCATGACCTCGACGTTGAAGAGGCCGTTCTTGCTGTCCACGGGGCAGCCGACGGGCACGGAGACCTCCACGGTCGCGGTGCCGTCGAGGTTGTCCGTCAGGTCGATGTTGCCGTCGCCGCTGATCTTCGACTCGCTCCAGTCGAAGTACATGGGATCGCCGTCCGGGTCGTTGGAGGCGGTGGCGTCGATGGTGTAGCTCACCACGCAGTTCGGGCAGCCCGTGCAGTTGTTGTACGCGTCGTAGTTGCACGTCTGGTTCATGAAGTCGCTGATGTTCGACATCGTGAACTGGGCGCTGGGCGCCTGGTTGCCCTGGAGCGGCTGCACGATGAAGCCGACGGTGGACGGGGGCGACGGGAAGGTGCCGTCGTCCACGAGCAGGCCCAGCGAGTAGTAGCCGGACGTGTCGGGCGTGAAGCTCGTGACCATCTCGGTGCGACCCGTGAGGTCGTTGTCCGTCAGGTCGGACAGCGCGGGGGTCGTGGTGAGGAACCAGTTGAAGTCGAGCGTGTCGCCGTCGGGGTCGTAGGAGTTCTCGGCCGACACCGAGACCTCGCCGCACGCCTGCGGCGCCTCGGGGGAGGACGCGACGGCGATGGGCGGGCTCGTGTACCCGAAGCCGTCGCAGTCGTTGTCGATGGCGTCGTCGAGCTCGAGGGCGCCGGGGTAGATCAGCGAGTTGCTGTCGTTGCAGTCGCCCTGCGCCTCGGAGAGCCCGTCACCGTCGTTGTCGTTGGTGTCCATGCCCTCGTCCGCCTGGTTGTCGCAGTCGTTGTCGAGGCCGTCGAGGTACTCGGGCGCGCCGGGGTACGTGTAGGGGTTCGTGTCGTCGCAGTCGCCCGCGAGGTCGGTCCAGCCGTCGCCGTCGTCGTCCGTGATGAACGAGCCGTCGTCGATCTGACCGTTGCAGTCGTTGTCGCGGCCGTCGGGCAGCTCGGGCGCGCCCGGGTAGCTGGCGACGTTGCCGTCGTCGCAGTCGCCCTCGAGCTCCGAGAAGCCGTCGCGGTCGTCGTCGTGGCCGACGGTGTTCTCGTCCACGTCCACGTCGCAGTCGTTGTCGACGCCGTCGAGCAGCTCGGGGGCCGCCGGGTGGATGGCGGAGTTGGCGTCGTTGCAGTCGCCTTCGTCCTCGCTGAAGCCGTCGCCGTCGTCGTCGTACGCGTCCGTCTGGTCGTCGATGAGGTTGTTGCAGTTCTCATCGAGGCCGTTGACGATCTCCACGGCGCCGGGGAACACGGTCTCGTCCGTGTCGTCGCAGTCGCCCTGGATGTCGGAGAAGCCGTCGCCGTCGTCGTCCACGTCCTCGGCGCCCTCGTCGATGAGGCCGTCGCAGTCGTTGTCCTCGGCGTCCTGGTTCTCGGGCGCGCCGGGGTAGATGGTGTCGTCGAGGTCGTCGCAGTCGCCCTGCGTGACGGAGAAGCCGTCGCCGTCGTTGTCGGCGCCGGGGCCCACGAGGATCGTGCCCGAGACCCAGGAGGCCCCGCGCGCGTCCCGCACCTCGACGCGGAGCGTCACGACGCCCTCCTCGAAGGGGGCGGTCCAGGTGGTCGCGACCTCGTCCGACGCAGAGAAGCCGCCGATCGGGTTGTCGGCGTCCGCGTCGGTGCCCTCCCAGGCCGCCGTCCAGAGGTAGGTCAGCTGACCCACGCCCACGGCGTCCACGTCCATGGACACGGTCAGGCCCGGCGTGACGTTGGTCGTCTCGATGTTCAGGGCCCGGATCGTGGGGATGTCCGGGACCGTCTGGACGCCGGGACACGCGGCGAGCATGAGGGCGGCGGCGCCGAGGGAGCCGGCGCGGGCGATGCGAGAGGAGGTCGTGGGGGTCGTCATGATGATCTCCAAGCTGCCCTAGGGGCAGACTCCACCGTCGAGCACGTCGAACTCGAGGAACGCGGGCACGGAATTGAACATGTCGTCGTTCGTGAGCAGACCCACGATCCAGAGGCCGGGGACATCGGGCTGGAAGTCGGCGTTGGAGCTGCTCCCGTTGTTGATGTTCGGCGTGTCCAGGCTCGAGTTGATGGGCTGCCAGGCGAAGTACCAGTAGTAGATGAAGCTGTCTCCGTCCGGGTCCCAACTCTGGGAGCCGTCCAGGAGGATTTCGTTGCAGGTGTCGTACGGACCCGCGCTCGAGACCGCCACCGCGAAGGGCGGGTTCACGAAGCCGAAGCCGTCGCAGTCGTTGTCGTAGTCGATGGGCGAGTCGGCGATCTCGGGGGCCCCGGGGTAGACGGCGGCGTTGTAGTCGTCGCAGTCGCCCTGGCTCTCGGACCAGTTGTCGCCGTCGTCGTCGAACGTGTCCATGCCGTCGTCCGCGATGCCGTTGCAGTCGTTGTCGAGCGTGTCGCTGTACTCCGGCGCCCCGGGGTAGGTGTAGGCGTCGTTGTCGTCGCAGTCGCCCGCGAGCTCGCTCCAGCCGTCGCCGTCGTCGTCCGTGGCGAAGTCGCCGTCGTCCACGATGCCGTTGCAGTCGTTGTCGATGCCGTCGGGGATCTCGAGCTCCGCGGGGCTCGCCGCCGTGCCCGCCCCCAGCGGGTCGTCGTCGCAGTCGCCCTGCAGCTCGGTGTAGCCGTCGCCGTCGTCGTCGTAGGCGGCCGTGCCCTCATCGACCGTGCCGTCGCAGTCGTTGTCGACGCCGTCGAGGATCTCGTCCGCGTCGGGGCTCACCGCGGACGTGAGGTCGTTGCAGTCGCCCGGCTCGTCGTTCTCGGCGAAGCCGTCGCCGTCGTCGTCGTAGGCGTCCGTGCCCTCGTCGACCGTGCCGTCGCAGTCGTCGTCGAGGTCGTTGATGCGCTCCTCGGCGGCGGGGTTGATGAGGATGTCCCCGTCGTTGCAGTCGCCCTCGATGTCCGCGAAGCCGTCGCCGTCGTCGTCGAAGTCCGGGGAGCCCTCGTCGAGGATGCCGTCGCAGTCGTTGTCGAGCCCGTCCGCGAGGTCGGGCGCGCCGGGGTAGATCGAGCCGTTCGTGTCGTCGCAGTCACCCTCGCCGATCGAGTAGCCGTCGCCGTCGTGGTCGATGCCCGTCCCGACGATGAGGTCCGTCTCGAAGGCGCGCTGGTTGGGCTCTTCGAGGCCCGGCTGGTTCACGGTGACGACGAGCTGGATGGCCACCAGCTGGTTCGTCTCGGGGGCCGTCCACGTGGTCTCGAGCGCGTCGGTCACCGAGAGTTCGCCCGCGTCGACCGACCACTCGATGGTGGGGCTGCCGTCGAACTCTCCGGAGACGGCGGCCGAGATCGCGATCGTCTGCCCGGGGGCGACGACCGTCTGCTCGAAGTGCACCTCGGAGATGCGGAGCGGATCCACCAGGACGTCGGTGGGGCAACCCGCCCCCAGGGACGCCATCGCGATGGCGGTGAGACAGGCGGGAAGAGCACGACGAAGAGACATCTGTACCTCGTACAACCACTCGGATCAGGGTCCTCGTGGGAGTTTTCAGGCTGCATTGTACTGGCGACGTCACCCGTTTCAAGCGTGCTGGGCCGGGCTTCGTCGGGCCCTGTCTTGGGAGGTCCCGCCACGACGACGTCGCAGATGGGTCGTTTTTTTTCGACGAGGGTCCCGCAGAGGGCCGCAGGCCAGCGATCGCGTCGGGTCGCCGGCTGCTAGATTTCCGGCGTGACGGCCCGCCCTCAGCCCCTCGGATCCCCCTTCCCTCGGGGTCGCGCGGCTCGCCGCTTCTGGTTGCTGGAGGCCGGCACGGCGCATCTGAACCATGGCGCGTTCGGCGCCACGCCCCGGCCCGTGCTGGCGGCCCAGGATCGGGTCCGGGTCCAGGCCGAACGGCAGCCGCTGCGCTTCTTCACCGTGGAGGGGCCCGCCGGGATCCGGGAGTCCGCCGCCCGCCTCGCGTCCTTCCTCGGGGCCGGTGCGACGGACGTGGCGCTGGTCGAGAACGCGACGTCCGGGGTGGGGTCCCTCCTCGAGTCGGTGCCCTTGGAGGCGGGCGACGAGATCGTCGCCACCGACCACACCTACCCGGCCGTGCGCAACGCGCTCGCGTTCCTGGCCCGCCGCCGCGGGGTGCGCCTCGTGAGCGCTCCCGTCCCCTACCCGGTGGACGGGCCCGAGGCCGTCGTGCAGGCGATCGCCGGCGCCCTCGGGCCCCGCACCCGGCTCGTGCTCCTCGATCACGTGACGAGCCAGACCGCCCTGGTCTTCCCCGTCGCCGAGGTCGCAGCCCTCGTGCGCGCGCGCGGGATTTCCCTGCTGGTGGACGGCGCTCACGCGCCCGGCATGCTCGAGCTGGATCTCCCGGCCACCGGCGCCGACTGGTACGTCGGCAACTGCCACAAGTGGCTGTGCTCGGCGAAGGGCACCGCGTTCGTGTGGCGCAACCCCGAGTCGCCGCTGCGGGACGCGCCGCTGCACCCGTCGGTGATCTCCCACCACCTCGACCTCCCCTTCCCCGCCGAGTACGACTGGGTGGGGACGCGGGACCTGTCGAGCTGGCTGTCGCTCCCCGCCGCCCTCGACTTCCACGCGGCGATGGGGGGGCCCGACCTGCGCGCCCACAACCAAGCGCTGGCCTGGGAAGGGGCCGCCATCCTCGCCGACGCGTGGGGCGGGGCTCCTCCCGCGCCCGCCTCCATGTTCGGGTCCCTGGCCGTCGTCCCCATGCCCGGGTCCGCGACGGACGTGTCCATCCCCGCCGCCAACGCCGAGTCCGCCCGGATCCGGGAGCGGCACGGCATCGAGGTGGCGGTGACGGGGTTCTCGGGCCGCCTGTGGTGTCGGGTCTCGGCCCAGGCGTACAACCATCGGGAGGAGTACGAGCGGCTCGCCGCCGCCATCGACCCCGCCCTCGTGGGCACGACGGCCCCCGCATCGGAGGCTTGCCCGTGACCGAGTCCTTCGAAGCCGGGCGCGCCCGGGCCGCCGCCGACGTGATGGAGCACCTGCTCGAGCGGGTCGCCTTCGCGCGACTCGAGGAGGGCCACCGGGCCGAGGTGCGGCGCATGTGTCGGGAGACCCTCGCCGCGCGCCGTGGGACCGACGTCTCCGTCGCGCTCGGGGGGGACGCGGCCCTCGACGCCGTGGCGGACGGGCTCGCGGACGAGGCCTTCGCCTTCAAGGACTTCTACGCCCTCCTCCAGGACGACGGGGTCGCGGACGTCCTCGTGAACGGGCGGGACCGCGTGTACGTGGAGCGCGGGGGGCGCCTCTCCGCGGCCGAGTTCGTGTTCCCGGCCGAAGCAGACGTCCTCCGGATCGCGCGCTGGATGACCACGCGCATCGGGCGCCCCGTGTCCGAAGACCGCCCCATGGTCGACGCCCGCCTGCCCGACGGGTCGCGCATCAACGTCGTCATCCCGCCCCTGGCCATCGACGGCACGGTCCTGTCGATCCGGCGGTTCCGACGCATGGGGCTCGACCTCGACGGGCTCGCCGGAGGCGGCAGCGTGCCCCTCCAGTGCCTCCCCCTCCTCCGGGCGGCGGTGGCGGCGCGCCTCAACGTGCTCGTCTCGGGCGGCACGGGGGCGGGCAAGACGACGTTCCTCAACGCCCTGAGCGCGGCGATCGGCGACGCCGAGCGGGTGGTGACCATCGAAGACTCGGCCGAGCTCCAGCTCGCGCGCACCCACGTCGTTCGGCTCGAGACGCGACCGGCGGGCGTGGACGGCACCGCGGAGGTCACGACCCGCGCCCTGGTCCGCAACGCGCTGCGGATGCGACCGGATCGCATCCTCGTGGGCGAGGTCCGCGGCCCCGAGACGATCGACATGCTGCAGGCGATGAACACCGGTCACGAGGGGTCGATGTCGACGGTCCACGCGAACTCGCCCCGAGACGCCCTCGCGCGGCTCGAGACCATGGTGGGGATGTCCGACGTGGCCCTCGACGAGCGCGCCGCGAAGGGACAGATCGCCCGGTCCATCGACATGATCATCCAGCTCCGTCGCCTGGCCGACGGGCGGCGCGTGGTGGAGAAGATCACGGAGGTGGGCCGCCTCCAGGGCGACGTGATCACCCTCCAGGACATCGTCTCGCTCGAGGTCCGGGGGACGGGGCCCGACGGGCGCGCCCAGGGGCGGTTCCGGGCGACCGGCGTTCGACCCGCGTTCGCCGATCGCATCGAGCGCGCGGGGCACCGGCTCGACCCCGCCATGTGGCGCTTCGAGCACCCGCTGGGCTGACCGACCGTGGGCTCCGTCGACACCGTCCTCCTCGTGGGCCTCTTCGTGGCCGCCCTGGCCGCCGGGCAGGCCGCGGTGTGGGCGAGCGGCGCGCGACGGGAGCAGGCGCAACGGGCCACGCCCTTCCACTGGGACGGTCGCCCCCCCGCCGCGTCCTCGCCTCGACTCGCCGCGTTCCTGGTCCGGTTCCCCGGGATGCGGGGGCTCCAGCACCTGCAGGCCCAGGCGGGGAGCGAGCGCACCGGGCTCAGCATCGTCACCGGCAGCCTGCTCCTGGCGATCGGGGTGGAGGTCCTGGTCATCGCCCTGGGAGGCGATCCGATCCTCGGGCTCGTGGCCGCCATCCCCTCGTCGGCGCTGCCCATCGCGGGGCTCTACGTCGCGCGATCGCGCCGCGCGCGGGCCGTGTTGGCGGAGCTCCCGGCCGCGATGCGGTCGCTCTATCGGCTCTCCGGCGCGGGCCACGGCTCGGCGGCGATCGTGGCCGAGGCGGCGAAGTCCGTCGGCGGCCCCCTGGGCGTCGAGCTCCGTCGCGCGTTCGAGGAACAGCGCCGGGGGCGACCGCTCGCCGAGGCCCTGCGCGCGATGGCGGGGCGGGTGCCCGGCTGCGTCGATCTGCGGCTCCTGGTCACCACGATCGTCCTGGCGGAGGAGAGCGGGGCGGACCTGGGCGCGGCGGTGGCGAAGCTCGAGGACACCGTCTCCAGGCGCATCGCCCTGAACCTCGAGCTGCGCGCGGAGACGGCGAGGGCGCGCCTGTCGGCGGGGGTGATCTCGGGGATGCCGTTCCTGGGCCTCCTGGGGATCTGGGTCCTGGAGCCGGACTGGGTGCTCGACGGCTGGGCAGACCCCGCGGGTCGCGTGCTTCAGCAGGGCGCGGCGGCGCTCATCGCCGTGGGTCTGACCCTGATCGTGCGTCTCCTGAGGCGACCGCGATGACCCTGGACACCACGTGGCTGGGCCTGCTCGCGTTGCTGCTGGCGGCGACCGCCGTGGGGCTGTTCGCGGCCGCGCTCGCGGCCCCCGGCGGACGCCGACGCCCCCCGGGCTCGCGCCTGGAAGAGGAGACCGAGCCGTTCGGTCGTCCCCAGCCCGACGTCGAGTCCCCGCTGCAGCGGCGCATGGCCTCGGCGGGGCTGGAGGGGAGCGGCGACGCGGCCTGGTTCTTCGTGCTCCAGATCGGCCTCGCGCTCCTGCTGCCGCTGGGGCTGCTGGCGGCGGCGGGCTCGCTGGCCATCCCCCCGCTGGGGCGCAACCTGTTCGCCATCGGGGCGGCTCTCTTGGGGTTCGGCCTGCCGCGGTGGGTCCTCGGCGCGCGGATCGAGGCGCGGCGCGCGCGCATGCGTCGCTCGATCCCGGACCTGGTGGACCTGGTGGTCGCGTGTCTCGAAGGCGGGCTCGGTCTGCAGGCGGCCCTCCGGCGCGCGGTGGGCGAGCTCGACGACGCGGCCCCGGCCCTGTGCCGCGAGCTGACCAGCCTGCTCGACTCCTGGGCCCTGGGGGGGGATCGAAGCCTCCCCGTCGAGGCCCTCCTCCGTCGGACCGGCGTGACCGAGTTGGGGGAGCTGGGGAGATCACTCGAGGAGGCGCAGCGCAGCCACTCCGACATCACCGAGACCCTGCGGCGCTTCGCCGAGCAGCAGCGCATGGCGGACGCGGCGCGCGTGCGGACGTGGGCGAAGCGGGCGCCCATCCACGTCGCGTTCGTGCAGGCGCTGTTCATGCTCCCGTCGGCGGCGGCGATCCTGGTGGGACCGGCGCTCATTCGGGCGATGAAGTCGCTGGCGGCCCTCATCGGCTGACCTCCGCGAGGCCCCGTCCTCACCCGTCGGATCCACCCCTGGGCTTGCCGCGACGGCCCGGGCCGCGATAATGCGTGGGTGCGCGCGGCGGCGCCGGCTCGACCGGGGAGGTCCCGCCCGCGAACGACCGCAGAGGAGGCACACGCCATGGCCGCCAAGGACCCGACCGACCTGCCCGACGCCGCGACCGAAGAGCCCGCGGCGAAGCCCAAGCCCAAGGCCAAGCCCAAGGCGAAGCCCAAGGCCAAGACCGCGACCAAGACGGCGACCAAGAAGACCGCGACCAAGAAGACCGCGACCAAGGCCAAGACGGCGTCGAAGGCGAAGACCACGAAGGCGAAGGCGAAGCCCAAGGCCAAGCCCAAGCCCAAGCCCAAGCCCAAGGCCGCGCCCGTCGCCGAGGCGCCCGCCCCGCCGCCGCCCGCCCCCGAGCCCGAGCCCGCGGCCGCCGCCCCCACGCCGGTGGCCCCGACGCCCGCGCCTCCGCCGAAGACGCCCATCACCCTCTCGAGCGAGTCGCGCACGACGGATCCCGGCGCGCGTCCCCTGCCTCCTCGTCCCACCCCGTCCGACTTCGGCCTGGACCCGCTGTCGTCCCTCCCGATCGTCGTGGCCGCGATCGTGATCCTCTTCGCGGGCTGGCAGTGGCTCGCGGGCGGCGACGACGACCCGGGCGAGGCGCCCGCCGGAGAGGTCGCCGCGAGCGCCCCCGCCGACGCCCCGGCCGCGGACGGCCAGGCCGCACCCGCCGCAGGCGAAGCCGCTCCCGCCGACGCCGAGGCCGCTCCCGCCGCGGACACGGAGACCGCCGCCGCCCCGGCCGAGGAGGCCGCCACGCCCGCGCCCGCCGCGGAGCCCACCCCGCTTGCCGCCGAGGCCACCATCGGCGCGGCCGCCGGGATCGACGTCTCCACGATCACGCCCTACACCGGGGCCGCCCTGCCCGCCGCCGACAAGCCGGTGAACGACGAGGCCGAGGCCGCCGCCCTCAAGGCCGCCGAGGCCTTCCAGGCCGGGCGCTACCCCGAGGCCCGCGCCGAGGTCGAGGCCGCCATGGCCAAGTCCCCCGGCTCCGCCCGCTACGAGAGCCTCCGGGCTCGCGTCCTCCACGCCCAGGGCGACAGCCGGTCGGCGCTCACCCAGCTCGACGAGGCCGTGCAGCACGCGCCGAAGGACGCCGAGCTGTACCGACAGCGCGCCAGCGTGCAGGTCGCCCTCGGGCGCAGCGCCGAGGCCCGACGCGACATGGCCGCCTACCAGCGGCTGCGCGACGGCACGTCGCCCTCCTCGCCCCCGTAGCCGCCCCCTCCATGGCCTTCGAAATCATCCGGATCCCGGTGTGGGCGGACAACTACGCCTACCTCCTGCTGGGGGATGACGGGTGCGCGGCCGTGGTCGACTCCCCCGAGGCGCCCCCGGTGCTCGCGGAGCTCGCGCGACGCGGGCGGTCGCTCACGCACATCTTCAACACCCACCACCACTTCGATCACGTGGGCAGCAACGCGGCCCTCCTCGAGGCGTTCGACGACGTCGCGGTGTTCGGCGGCGCGTACGACCGGGAGCACGCGCGCATCCCGGGGCAGACGCGGGTCCTGCGCGACGGCGACACGTTCTCCTGGGCGGGCGAGACCTGCACCGTGCGGGAGGTCCCCGGGCACACGCTGGGCCACATCCTGTACGTCTGGTCCCACGGCGCGGCCTTCGTGGGCGACACGCTCTTCGTGGGCGGCTGCGGCCGACTGTTCGAGGGGACCGCGGAGCAGCTCGACCGCGCCCTCAACGACGTCATCGCCTCCCTCCCCCCGTCCACGACCCTGTACTGCGCTCACGAGTACACGCAGGCGAACCTGCGCTTCGCCCTGCACGTCGACCCCGGCAACGAGGCGCTCATCGCCTACGCCGAAGAGGTGGACCGCAAGCGGTCCGCGGGGGTCGCGACCGTGCCGTCCCAGCTCGCCGACGAGCTCCGCATCAACCCGTTCCTGCGGTGCCACACGCCCGCGATCCGCGCTTCGGTGGGGCTCGCGTCCGCCCCTCGACACGAGGTCCTGGGCGCGCTCCGGTCCCTGAAGGACGGGTTCCGGGGATGAGGGCGCGCCTCCTCCTCGCCGCGGTGGCCGTGGTCGCCATGGCCCTCAGCGGGTGCTCCACCGCCCACACCGCGCGCCCCCTCGGCAAGGGTCGCCAGGCCGTGCACGTGTCGGTCGGCGGCCCCCTGGCCGGGATCGGCGACTCCCGCACCCCGATCCCGCTCGTCACCGCCACCTACAAGTACGGCGTCACCGACCGGCTCGACGTCTACGCGGGCTGGCACGTCATCGAGACGTTCCTCAACAACGGCAACTTCTACTTCGACCTCGGCGCGTCCTACTACTTCCTCGATCAGAAGGGGCCTCTGCCGGGCGTCTCGGGCGCGTTCACCCTGTCGCCCCTCATCAACAAGGAGTCGGGCTGGGCCTCCTTCGACCTGCAGGCCACGTTCTCCTGGGCGTTCGGGCCGCGGGAGCGCCACCTGGTGTACGTCGGCTTCCACAACTACTTCACCCCGCTCGTGAACAACCCCACGTCGGTGAAGGCGCCGTACACGTTCTCCCCCTACCTCGGCGCTCAGGTCCGCATCGGCAAGGACCGCCGCTTCGGGATCGGCGGCGAGATCAAGTGGCACCGCCCCTGGGTGGACACCGACCCCTCGGTGCTCGGGTACGTCGGCCCCGCGAGCCACGGGGCGATCGCGTTCGTGGGCGGCATCACGGTCTACATCGGCGAGGACACGAGACCGGCCGCGGAGTACCCTGCCGCGCCGGTGGACCCGCCGGCCTCGCCACCGACCCCCGAGGAGGGCTCATGACGCGCGCCCTTCTGATCGCGACGGTCCTGCTGGGGGCGGGGTGCATCGACCTCGAGGGCGTGTGGTTCAACCCCGTCGAGCTCGACGCGTACACGGCCTGGCAGGCCGAAGACAGCGCCGTGCCCCAGGACCACGTCGAGTGGCTCACCGTCGAGTCCCCGGCCGTCGGAGATGAGGACGCCGCCACCCTGCACGGTGTGTGGGTCAAGCAGTGCCTCACCGCGGCGGACACGAGCTGCCTGCCGTCGCCGTTCCCGTGGCGACAGCGTCAGACGATCCTCTACTTCCACGGCAACGGCAGCCACATCGACGTGTACTGGGACCGGATCGAGATCCTGTTCCGGCTCGGGTACACCCTCTTCGCGATCGACTACCGCGGCTACGGTCGCTCCACCGGCGAGCCGAGCGAGGCGGGCCTGTACGCCGACGCCCAGGCCGCGTTGGACCACGTGGTGCGCCGGATCGCGGTGGAGCGCGACCCGGACGTGGACCTCTCGGCGCCGCCCTCGCCCAACGCGCTCGACATCATCTACTACGGCTACTCCCTCGGGTCCCTCGCGGCCGTGGACATCGCCACCCGGGAGAACGGGGCCTCGGTCCTCCTCGAGGCGGCGAACGCGGGCGCGCAGCCGTTCCTGGACGACGGGATCGGCCTCGGGCTAGACACCTCGGTGTTCATGGACACTTCTTTCGACAATCTCGGCAAGATCGAGTTCGTGCTCTCCCCGAAACTGTTCATGCACGGCACCGAGGACGACTTCGTCCGCTACGAGTTCGCCGAGCAGCTCTACGACGCCGCGCGCGACCCGAAGCTGCTGTACACGGTGGAGGGCGGCGTGCACGGCAACGTCCCCTGCCCGGACAAGGAAGACGACGAGGACTGTTCTGCGAACGACGCCTACAAGGACACCGTCGGCGACTTCCTCGACGAGTACGTCGGGGGCCCGGAGTAGCCGTGGCTGAGGGCGACATGTGGACCAAGGGCGTCACGAAGGTGCTCGGCGTGCTCTTCGACGAGCTCCCCGAGGACGACGACCGCCCCCTCGAGGCCGCCGCCCGGGACGCGGCGCGCCTGGAGGTCCTCACGACGCAGCTGGAGACGGCCGTCGCCGAGCGCAAGGACGCCGACGAGCGGAGTCGGCTCGCCAACGCCGACCTGGCCGCCGCCCGGACCGACCTCGAGCAGTCGCGCAAGCAGCTCACCCGGCTCGAGGGCGATCTGACGCAGACGCGGGGCGAGCTCAAGGGGGCCCGCGCCGAGCTGGACGAGGCCCGCAGGGAGGCCAGCGAGCTCGCGCAGTCGCTCGAACGCGCCCGAGGCCGCTTGGAGGCCTTGTCCGAGGGCCACACGGGCCTGCACACCACGATGTCCATGGCCGTCTCCGCGCAGCAGAGCGCCGACACGCGTCGCGACGCCGCCGAGGAGACGCTGCGTCGGACACGCGACGAGCTCGAGCAGGTGCGTCGGTCCTCCGACGTCGACCGGCATCAGCTCGGGGCCATGGAGCGCGAGATCGCCGAGCGCACCGCGGAGATCGCGAACGCCCGCGAGGAGGTGCAGCAGCTGACCCAGGCGCTGGACCGCGCGCGCGGCCAGATCGAGGCCTTCTCCGCCGGTCGGGACGGCCTCCATTCGACGATGGTCGAGGCGATCTCCGCCCGGGAGTCCGCCGAGGCGAAGGCCTTCGAGGCCCTCCAGAAGCTGCACGAAGCGGAGCGCCGGGCCGATCGCGCCGACGCCGACCGCGCCGCCGCCGAAGCCCGCCTGGAAGACGCCGCGGGGCGTCGAACGGTGGAGGACGCCGTCGCCGCCGCGGACGCCGAAGCCCGTCGCGTGTCCGCCGAGCGCGTCGCGGGCATGGAGACGGAGCTCGCCCACGCCCGCGAGGAGCTCGAGCGGCGACGGGCCGCGCTCGAGCGCTCCGAAGAGGAGCTGGAGCGGAGCCGAGGGTCCCTCGACGAAGCCCGCGAAGAGACGACGCGGCTCGGGCAGGCGCTGGAGCGGGCCGAGGGACGGCTCGAGGCCTACGCCGGCCAGGGTGGACTGCAGTCCACGATCTCCGACGCCCTCACCGCCCGGGAGAGCGCAGAGACGAGCGCCCTCGAGGCGATGCGCAAGATGCACGAGGCGGAGCGGCGGGCCGATCGAGCCGAGCGGGACCGAGAGGACCTGGAGCGCAGGCTCGGGGAGTCCGAGGGGCGCCGCGAGGAGGCCGAGACGGGCCGCCTGGCCGCCATCTCCGAGGCCGCCACGGCGGGCGCGTCCCGAGAGGAGCTCGCCCGATCGGCGGAGGCCGCGCAGGCCCGGACCGAGGCGCTCGCCCTGGAGCGGGACGCCGCGATCACCGCGCGCGACTCGGCCGAGCGCAAGGTCGCCGACCTGGAGCGGACCCTCGAGGCCGCCCGCGACGGCTCCGGGGGCGGCGGCGCCGACCCCAAGGAGGTCGCCGAGCTCCGACAGATGCTCAAGCGCGAGCGCGTGGTCTCCATGGACCTGCGCCGGTCGCTGGGCACCGCGGAGCAGGAGACCGAGGAGGCGCGCGAGGGCGAGGCCCGCGTCCGTCGCCAGGTGGAGGCGCTGACCGAAGAGATCGCGGAGGCCCGCAGCGAGGCCGGCGCGGCCGTCGAACAGGCGGACCTCCAGCACGCGAAGGCCGAGGCCGCCGCCGCCCGCGCGGACGAGCTGGCCAAGAAGATGACCGCCGCCCGCGAGGAGGCGGAGTCGGTCCGCGCGGCCCTCGACGAGGCCGTCCGGCGCAACGACGAGGCCCAAGCCCGGCTCGAGGAGGCGACGGCCGCGCGGGAGCGATCGGCGGCGGACGCGGAGGTCGCCCGCGTGGAGGCCGAAGAGATGCTCTCCGCGGTGCGCGGCGAGCTCGACGAGGCGCTCAAGGAGCACGCCATGGCCGAGGAGGCGGTGACCGAGGCCGAGGAGCGCGCCGAAGACGCCGAGCAGCGCGCCGCGGTCGCGGACGCCGGTCTGGCCGACGCCCGGGAGACGCAGGAGCAGCTCGAGGCGGACTTGAGCGCCGCCGAGACCGCCCGGGCGGCGGCCGAGGCCCGGGCCGCCGACCTCGAGGCGCAGGTCGCCGCCGGAGGAGGTGCCGATCCCGAGGCGACGGCCGCCCTCCGATCGGCCCTTCGGGAGAGCGAGCGCGGACGCCTCGCGGCCCAGGAAGAGGCCCGCCAAGCGGCGCGACGCCTGGAGGAGGCCGCGAGCGTCGGGGCCCTCGGAGCCGATGAGACGGCCAGCCTCGAGGAGCAGCGCGCGCGCTCCCTCGCGAAGCAGGTCCACATCCTCCAGGACCGCCTGCGGGAGTCGCTCGCCGCGGCCCAGCACCACAAGCGAGAGGTGACCACCGGCGAGGCGCGTTACCGCGAGGCCGAGTCCCGCATCGCCGCCTTGGAGGCCATGCTCGACGGCAAGTCGGCCATGGACGCCGCGCGGACCGCGGCCCGTCGCCCCCAGATGCCCGCCCGCGAAGAGCCCGCACGATCGCCCCGTACGGGCACCGTCCCCGGTCGCCCTCGACCCAAGCGCGTCCGCCCCGGGCCGGCCGGCACCGGCGGCTCGCTGCCCGCGGTGTCCCCCGCCGCGCGTCGCGCCTCCCCGCCCGCGGCGCCCGCCCCCGAGCCCTGGCGCACGAGCGACAAGCCGGCCCCCGATCCCGAGAAGACGGCGGCGGCCCGCGAAGCCGCGGCGGAGGCCGCGAAGCGCTTCAACATCAATACGAGCGGGGTGCTCTCGGCGCGCGTCGAGAAGGACGACGAGCCGAAGAAGTCTCGATTCTGGCGGCGGAAGTAGCCGCTACTTCTCGAGCTCGCTCCCGGTGCCGCGCTTCTTCTTCGCGCGCCGGTGGTGCTTCTTGAACGTCGGCATCTCCTCCTCCAGGCGCTGGATGCGCTTCGCGTTGGAGGGGTGCGTCGACAGGAACGCGAAGGGGTTGTCCCCGTACTTCGCGGACATGCGGCGCCACACGTTGGCCGACTCCTCGGGGTCGTAGCCCGCCCGCGCCATGAAGATCCCGCCCAGGTAGTCGGCCTCGAGCTCGTTTGCGCGGCTGAACGGCAGGATGGCCCCGACCGTCGCGCCGAGCCCGAGCAGACCCATGAGCTGATCGTGGATCTCGCTGTTGGAGAGGCCCACGTCCGCCACCGAGAGGCCGAGCTGGAGGATCATCATCCCCGACACGCGCTCCGCCCCGTGCCGCGCCACCGCGTGACCGATCTCGTGCCCCACGACCGCCGCCATGCCGCCCTCGTTGTCGAGGATGGGGACGATGCCGTTGTAGACGGCCACCTTGCCGCCGGGCAGGGCGAAGGCGTTCACGTCCCCCGACTCGAGGAGTCGAAACTCCCAGTCCAAGCCGCGGAACTGCCGGGGTGTCGTCCGTCGGAGCTGTTCCCCCACCCGCGCGACGATGCGGGCGTTCTTGCCGCTCGCGACCGTCTTCTCCTTGCCGACGATCTCCTTGTAGGCGTCCGCCCCCAGCTGCAGCTCGGAGCTCCAGTCGATGAGGATGACGTTGCGTCGGTTCGTGTACGGCACGCGGTTGCACGCGGCGAACACCAGGGCCACCACGACGGCGGCCCAGACGGAGATGGCGAGCGTTCGAGCAGACATCGGCTTCTTCCCGCGATCGGTGGGCGACCTCCCGCCCTCGTCGACGGCGGTCAGTCTATAGTGCGCGCACTCGCACGGCGCCCCTGCACCGCATGACCGACCCCCAGCCCCAAACGGGTCCATCCCGTCGCCCGACCCCCGGTCCCGGGGGCTCGCCGGCACTCATCGTCGTCCCGCCGGTCGTCGTCGGCGGGCGCGAGCGGCGCTACGCCATCCGCCCGGCCCGTCTCGCCCTGCTGCTGGCCCTGGTCTTCGCCGCCGGGGCCGCCGCCGCGGCGGGGATCGCGACCACCGCTTGGGTCGCCAGCGGCCAGGGCGGGCTGCGCGAGCAGGTCACCGGGCTCGAGACCCAGGTCGCGGCGCTGCAGCAGCAGCTCGAGGAGCTGCGCACCCAGGCCGCCGGCCCCGGCGCCACCGACCCCGTCGCCGATCCGACCCCCGAGGGCGCGGAAGAGCCCGAGAAGCTCGCGCTGCGTCTCCCGTCCGCGGACACGGCGCCCACGATCCGCGTGGCCATCCTGCGCACCGCCGGATCCGTCGAGCTGCGGGGCGAGGGGCTCATCATCGTCACCGGCAAGGACAAGGCCATCCCGATGCCGGGCGGCCTCGCCGTGGCGCGTCGGGGGCCCGGCGGGGTGTTCGTGGAGGGCGTCGGCACGCTGCCCGACGGCACGCCGGTCGAGAACCGCCTCGGGGCCATCGAGGTCGGAGGGAAGCCCTTCCCGGGTCGGCTCGAGCTCCACCGCCAGGGCGACGAGCTGCTGCTGGTCAACGAGCTCGACCTCGAGCGGTACGTCCAAGGCGTGGTGGCCGCGGAGGTCCCGTCGAGCTTCGGGATGGAGGCGAAGAAGGCCCAGGTCGTGGCCGCGCGCACCTACGCGCTCATGCAGCGGGCGGGCGCCGAGGGCCCGTACCACGTGACCGCCACCGTCGACGACCAGGTGTACAGCGGCGCGGCGGGCGACGGCCCCACCCGGGCGGCCGTCGCGACCACCCACGGCGAGGTCCTCAGCCAGGACGGCTACCTGGTGTCCGCCTACTTCTCGTCCACGTGCGGGGGGCGCACCGAAGATCCGATCCACGTGTGGCCGGACCGGCTCACGCGCGGGGTGCGCTCCGTCGCCTGCGGCTTCTGCGACGACGCGCCCTACGCGCACTGGTCCCACGACATCGCCCCGGCGCGACTGAGCAAGGCCCTCGCCGACGCCGGCTACGAAGGCGTCGGCGACGTGACGGGCGTCCGCATCCGCGAGCGCTCCCCGTCCGGCCGCGTCACGATCCTGGAGGTCCAGACCTCGGACGAGACCATCGAGCTCAGCGGCCAGGATCTCCGGGCGGCGGTGGGCTGGACGCCGCTCAAGTCGGCCGCCTTCGACGTGAAGGTCAAGGGCGACTCCTTCGAGTTCGAGGGCTCCGGCTTCGGGCACGGCGTGGGCCTCTGCCAGTACGGCGCCCAGGGCATGGACCAGGCGGGCCGCACCTACCGCGAGATCCTCGGTCGCTACTACCCGGACGCGAAGGTCACGAAGATCTACTGACCGGGCGCACGCAGCCCGCTTCCGTTCTGCGACGAATCGGTATAGTCCCGGCCATGCGCGCTTTCACCCTCCGGTTCACCCTCCCCTGCATCTGCATCGCCGCCTTCGCCCTCATGGGGTCGGACTGCGACGGCGGTCCCCCCGGCGCCGAGGAGATCTGCGGCGACAACGAGGACAACGACAACGACGGCGCCATCGACGAGGGTGAGGACGCCGACGGCGACGGGTACCTCACCTGCGACATCGCGGCCCTGATCGACTGCGACGACGAGAACGCGGACGTGCACCCCGAGCAGCCGGACGCGTGCGACGGCCTCGACACCAACTGCGACGAGGTCGTCGACAACGTGGACGCGGACGGCGACGGCTGGATCGACGCGAACTGCGGCGGCGTCGACTGCGACGACTCGGACGAGGGCGCCAACCCCGAGACCGCCGAGGCCTGCGACTTCGTGGACAACGACTGCGACGGCGAGATCGACGAGGGCTTCGACGCCGACAACGACGGCTACAGCTTCTGCGAGGGCGACTGCCGCGACGGCGACGAGAACATCCACCCGGACGCCGAGGAGGCCTGCGACGCCCTCGACAACGACTGCGACGGCGACGTGGACGAGGACTTCGATCAGGACGGCGACGGCTTCATCGACCGCACCGACCCGTCCTGCTCGGACCTGTACGGCATCGGCGCCCCCAACGAAGCCCACGGCGACTGCGACGACACGAACGAGTTCCACCGCCCCGGCGCCCACGAGGACCCGACCGACGACGTCGACAACGACTGCGACGGCTGCGTGGACGAGTGCGAAGACTTCGACAACGACGGCTTCGACAACTGCGACGAGGACGACGAGGGCGACCCCACGTGCGCGAACGACAACGGCAACGACGGCCTGCACGCCGACTGCCTGGACGTCGACCCGCAGTACTACCCCTTCGAGCCCATCTACAGCGTGCTCACCACCCTCGTGAACCCGGGCATGGTCTTCACCATCCCGTGCGAGAACGGCGCCGTGCAGTGGCAGGAGCAGTGCGACGCGGTGGACAACAACTGCGACGGCCAGATCGACGAAGGCTTCGAGCTGCCCGATTGCAACCCCACCGCCGCCATCTGCGGCGGCTAGCGCTGGTCCCTGACCCGCCTCCCTTCCTCCGATACCTCCCCCCGACTTCGGCGTATTTGATATACGCCTTCATCCGGGGTTCGGCATCGTCGTCGCGATCCGGGCCAGGTCCTCACCGCCATCACTTGGAGGAATCGAGCACATGTTCGATCCACGCACCGTGGGCATCGTCGGCGCCGGAAACATGGGCGCCGGCATCGCGCAGAAGATCGCCATGGAGGGCTACGACGTCCTCCTCGCCGACATGGACGGCGACCGCGCCCGCGCCGGCAAGGAGAAGATCGCCGCCTCCCTCGCCCAGGCGGTGGGCCGTCGCGTCCTGAGCGAAGCCCAGGCCGAGGGCGCCCTCGCGCGCATCACCCCGGTGGACGGCCTCGAGGGCCTCGCGAACGCGGACCTCGTCATCGAGGTGATCTTCGAGGACCTGCTCGCCAAGAAGGAGCTGTTCCGCAAGCTCGACGCGATCTGCCGCGAGGGCTGCGTGTTCGCCACGAACACCTCGTCCTTCTACGTGGGCGAGCTCTCCCAGGCCACGGAGCGGCCGGGCCTCGTCGTGGGCCTGCACTACTTCTTCCACCCGGCGAAGAATCGCCTCCTCGAGATCATCCCCGGCCACCTCACGCGGCCCGAGGTCGTGGAGGCGATGTTCCGCTTCGCCGAGGGCCACGCGAAGACCGCGCTGCTGGTCAAGGACGCCCCGGGCTTCGCCGTGAACCGCTTCTTCGTGCCCTGGCTCAACGAGTCGGTGCGCATGCTCGAAGAGGGCGTCGCCGACATCCCGTCCGTCGAGGCCGCCGCCAAGGACGCGTTCGGCATCGGCATGGGCCCGTTCCAGCTCATGAACGTCACCGGCATCCCCGTGGCGCTGCACGCCGCGGGCACCCTCGGCACCGAGCTCGGCCCCTTCTACGAGCCCGCCGAGGCCCTCCGAGAGAAGGTCGCAGCGGGCGGGTTCTGGTCCCTCGAGGGCGACGCCGACCCCGCGGTGGCCCCGGCCGTGGCCCGACGCCTGCAGGCCGTGACCTTCGCGGTCGCGGGCGCGATCCTCGACGAGGACGTGTGCAGCGCCGAGGACCTGGATCGCGGCGCCCGGATCGGCCTGCGCTGGACCCGCGGACCCTTCGAGATGATGAACCGCTTCGGCGTCGCCGAGGCCGTCGCGGCCATCCGGGAGCTGGCGGACGCCGGCTCCCACGTGGAGCTGCCCGACGCCCTCGTGCAGCGGGCCGAGGCGGACGACCCCACCTGGACGTTCCGCCGCGTGGACCTGCGCGTGAAGGACGGCGTGGCCACCATCACCATCAACCGGCCCGAGGTGCTCAACGCGCTCGACGAGGAGCTCGTCGGCCAGCTGAGCGCGCGGCTCGCCGAGGCCCTGGCCACGCCCGACCTCACCGCGGTCGTGCTCGCCGCCACCGGCAAGGCGTGGGTCGCGGGCGCCGACATCTCCTTCTTCGTGCGCAACATCGAAGCGGGGAACATCGACCGGATCGTCGCCTTCACCGAGGGCGGGCACGAGCTGTTGCGCGCCATCGAGAACGCCCCGGTCCCGGTGATCGCGCGGGTGCACGGGATGACCCTGGGCGGCGGGGTCGAGCTGGCCCTCGCCTGCCACGCGGTCGTCGCCTCCACGAAGGCCTCGTTCGCGCTCCCCGAGACCGGCATCGGCATCTACCCCGGCCTCGGCGGGACGCAGCGCCTCCCCCGCATCGTGGGGACCGAGCTCGCGCGACGGCTGATCCTCACCGGCAAGCCGCTCTCGGCGCGGGCGGCCCAGGCGGCCGGGCTGGCGGCGAAGGTCGTGCCCGTCCCGCAGCTGGACGACGCGGTAGCCTCGCTCTTGGCCGACGGCGTCCCCGACAAGTACGCGAGCGACCCCTCCGCCGACGCGGACGTGGTGGCGGCCTACGCGGGTCGAGCGACGGTCGATCTCCTGGAGGGGCGCCTCCCCGACGGCCTCTCCGAGGCGGCGCGCGCGCTGGCGGAGAAGGACCTCCGGGCGATCGGCCGCAAGGCCCCGATCGCCTTGCGCACTGCGAATCGCCTCCTGGAGGAGGGCACCGCGACGACCCTCCAGGCCGGGCTTCAGCTCGAGCTGGACGCCCTCGCCGGCATCTTCGAGACGGCCGACGCGCTCACCGGCCTGCGGTCGGTGCTCCAGCGTGAGCGGCCGTCGTGGCAGAACTCCTGACCGAAGATCCTGACCCCGCCCCGGGGCGCCGCTGCTAAGGTCGTAGATGGACAGGGTTCCCTCACGGAGCAGTCCGGAGTTTGTTCGGTTGTCGGGTGCACAGACCAGGCGGCGGTATCGCCTCTCGAGGCGCATCGCGATCGGCGGAATGGCCGAGATCTTCCTCGCGCAGCTGCGCGGAGCCGACGGCTTCGAGCGGCAGGTCGTGATCAAGAAGATCCTGTCGCGCTGGCACTCCCACCCGGACGTCCTCGACCTCTTCCGCGACGAAGCGAAGCTCGGCAGCTCCCTGCACCACCACAACATCGTGCAGGTGCTCGATTACGGCTCCCACCAAGGGGACTCGTTCCTCGTGCTCGAGTACGTCGACGGCCGGAACCTCGCTGATCTCATGGAGACGCTCTGGGCGGACGGCGGGCGCTACATCGACCCCGAGATCGTCGTCTACGTCTTCTCCGAGGTCTGCTCCGCGCTCGAACACATCCACTCGCGCAAGGCCCCCAACGGGCGCCCCCTCGGCGTCATCCACCGAGACCTGAACCCGTCCAACGTGCTGCTCTCCACCAGCGGGGAGGTGAAGCTCACGGACTTCGGCGTGGCCGCGGGCGGCCACCGCAGCCAGAAGACCGAGCACGGCATCCTGCGCGGGACCTTCCCCTACATGTCGCCCGAGCAGACCGAGTGCCGGACGCTCGACGCGCGGAGCGACCTCTTCTCCTTCGGCATCTGCCTCTACGAGATCCTCACCGCCCGCCACCCCTTCGCGGCGCACGAGGACTACGAGACGATCCGCCGGATCCAGGAGTACGACCCGCCGCCGCCGAGCAAGCTGCGGCGAGACATCGACCCGGCCCTGAACGCGATCGTCATGCGCTGCCTCGAGAAGGTGCCCCACGACCGGTACGACGACGCCGGCGCCCTCCGGGACGACCTCCAGGCGTGGCTGCGGGCCCGCCGCGCCACCCACGGCGCAGGCCGCCTCCTCGGCCTCATGGGCGACACCTTCCCGGCCGGGCCCCACGGCGATCCCGTGGACCCGGTGGAGATCACGATCGGCCCGACGCACCCCGGGCGGGCCGCGCCGATCCTGAACCTGAGTCGCCTCGACGACCGCCCCGGCTTCGGCCGCGTGGGCCCCCGCGCGCAGTCCGTGTCCCTGCCCGCGGCGGCGGCGCCACGGGAGCCGGAGCCCCCCGTGCAGGACGACGCGCCGCCGGTCCACCCGGGCCTGTTCGACGTGGCGGGCCTCGCCGGCGTGACCTCCGATGCGCCGGGTCCGATGCCCCCGTTCCTGACCTCGGCGCCCGAAGCCGAGACGATCCGCACCCCGCCGCCCCGCGCGTCCCTCTCCGGATTCCCCGGCGTGGCCCCGGGCCACCGGATCCGTCGCGTCCAGGAGGGGCAGCACGCGCCCTGGGATCGGCGGGATCTGAGGGACCGCCCGCCCTCCGGCGTCGAGACGCTCGAGCCGTTCCCGGGCGTCGCCAGCGCGAGCCGACCCGAGCGCGCCGTCGCCGCCCGCATGACGATGCTGGGGTGGGGCCTCGCCCTCGCGCTCGCGGCCGTCGCGGGCATCCTGCTGCTCAACCTTCAGTAACGCGCCTCACCAGGGTCGCCAGCGTCCGCTGCGGGCGCGCGCTCCACGCGGGATCCAGCCGCCCCGTCAGCACTTCGGCCGCCGCGAGGGCGTCGATCGGGCGGTCCTCCCGCTTCGGCTTCAACATCCAGTGCACGCTCCGCTCGATCTCCGGGGGGATCTCCGGCACCAGCTCGCGCAGCGGAGTGAAGCGGCCGCGCGCCACGGCCATCATCACCTCGGCGTCGTCGTCCCCCACGAACGGGGCCTTCCGCGTGAGCATCACGTAGAGCAGGATCCCGACCCCGAACACGTCGGAGCGCCCGTCGAGCGGCTTGCCCGTGGCCTGCTCGGGGCTCATGTAGCGCGACGTGCCCCGGGTCACCCCGGCCTGCGTCACCGCGATCTTGTCGCGGATGCGGGCGAGTCCGAAGTCCGTGATCTTCACGCACCCGTCGGTGGAGACGAGCACGTTCCCCGGGGTGGGGTCTCGGTGCACGATCCCGAGGGGGATGTCGCCCGCCCCGACCCGGGTGTGGGCGTGGTGCAGGCCCAGCAGCAGCTGCACCCCCACCTCCAGGGCCGCGGGCAGCGGGAGCCACGATCCCTCGTCGCGGAGGCGACGCATGAGGCTGCCGAGGTCGAGCCCGTCGACCCAGTCGAGCACCAGGTAGTAGTCCCCGTCCGCCTCGCCGAACTCGTGCACCGCGGCGATGTTCCGGTGGTGCAGGTGGCGCCCGATGCGGGCCTCGTCCATCAGCATCGCGCGCAGGTCCGGGGTGACGCGGACCTCGGGCGCCAGCACCTTGAGGGCGAAGCAGCGTCGGAACCCGCCGCCGCCCACGCGCTCCACCTTGTAGACCCGCGAGAACCCGCCCAGGCCCAAGAGCTCGACCACGCGGTACGGGCCGATGGTCTCCGGGATGTCGGTGGGGCGGCGAGGGGTGCGCATCTCTTCGCGATCCATCTTGCCGCAGCGCGGCCTCCGTCGCAGCCGGGGCCTCGGACGTGCAATCCCCTCGGGGACGCTCTAGGTTGCCCGACATGCCCGAAGACTTTCGAGACGCCCTGAAGACGCGCGTCCTCCTCGCCGACGGCGCGATGGGGACCGAGATCTATCGCCGCGGCATCTTCATCAACCGCTGCTACGACGAGCTCGTCCTCTCGCGCCCGGACCTCGTGCGCTCGATCCACGAGGAGTACGTGGGGTCGGGGGCGGACATCGTCACGACCAACACGTACGGCGCCACGAGGATCCGCCTGGGGCGTCACGGCCTCGAGGACAAGGTCCCGGACATCAACCGCGCGGCCGTCGCCCTCGCCCGGGAGGCCGCCGGGGACACCGCCTACGTCGCCGGCTCGATCGGGCCGCTGCCCCTGCTCATGCGCCCCGCGGGGCCCCTCTCCGGCGCGTCGGTGCGGGAGGCCTACCAGGAGCAGGTGATGCTGCTGGTCGAGGCGGGCGTCGACCTCATCGTGCTGGAGACGTTCCGGCAGCTCTCGATGCTCGAGGAGGCCGTCGACGCCGTGCGCGCGGTGTCGGCGACGATCCCGCTGGTCGCCTCGTTCGCGTTCAAGCCCGTGCGGCATTACTACGTGGGCCCGACCCCCGAGGAGGTCGTGCGGAAGGCGTCCACGTGGCACATCGACGTGCTCGGCACCAACTGCGTCAACGGCCCGCAGATGATGCTCGACATCGTCGAGCGCATGGCGACGGGCACCGGGATGGCCCTGTCCGCCATGCCCAACGCGGGCGTGCCGGAGGTGATCGAGGGCCGCACGCTGTACCTCGCCGGGCCCGAGTACATGGCCGAGTACGCCCGTCGGTTCGTGCAGAACGGGGTGCGCCTCGTGGGCGGCTGCTGCGGCACGACCCCCGAGATGATCAAGGAGATGCGCTCGTTCCTCGCGTCGGTGGAGCCGGGCCGGCGCAGCGTCCGGGTCCTGCGGGCCGAGCCGGCCGCCACCAAGGTCCTCGATCCCACGCCCCTCCAGGAGCGGAGCCGGTGGGGCGGCCGCATCGGGCGGGAGTTCGCGGTGTCCGTGGAGCTCGACGCGCCCCGAGGCCTCGAGCCCACCAAGGCCGTCGAGGGCAGCAAGCTGCTCGCCGCCAACGGCGTGCAAGCCGTGAACATCGCCGACGGCCCCCGGGCCACCGCGCGCATGTCCGCCATCGCGCTCGCGCTGCGGGTGCGCGAAGAGGCCGACATCGACGTGATCGTCCACTACTGCTGTCGGGACCGGAACCTGCTCGGCATGCAGATGGACCTGCTCGGCGCGCACACGCTGGGCATCCACAACATCCTGTGCGTCACGGGCGACCCGCCGAAGATGGGCAACTACCCGGACGCGACGGGCGTGTTCGACCTGGACTCGGTGTCGCTGATCCGGGCCGTCTCGAACCTCAACAAGGGCCTCGACTTCTCGGGCGATCCCATCGGGGACAAGACCAGCTTCGTCGTGGGCTGCGGGTGCAACCCCGGGTTCACGCCCCTCGAGAAGGAGGTCGACAAGTTCCGGCGCAAGCTGGACTCGGGGGCCGAGTTCGTCTTCACGCAGCCGGCCTACGACCCGGGGCTGCTCGACCGGTTCGTGGACGAGGTCCGCTCGTTCCCGCGCATCCCCATGTTCGTGGGCATCCTCCCGCTGGCGTCGGCGAAGAACGCCGAGTTCCTGCACAACGAGGTCCCGGGCATGCAGATCCCCGCCGCGACGCGCGCGCGCATGGCGAAGGCGGGCTCCCGCAAGGAGCAGCGCGAGGAGGGCATCCGCATCGCCGCCGAGACGCTGCGGCACGCCAAGTCCCTGCCGGAGGTCCACGGCGCGTACATCTTCCCGCCCTTCGGCCGCTACGCCGCCGTCCTGCGCGTGCTCGACGCCGCCGAGAACCTCACGACCGTCTAGGCCCCCTCAGCCGGCCTCTTTGCCCGCGATCTGGGAGAGGATCCAGGACTCGGCGGTGGTGAGCCGCAGGGACGCCAGCCCGGTGAGGATCAGCCACACGAAGACCGCGTAGGCGACGACCCCGGGGACGACCGCCGCGGGCCACGCGCCCCCCTTCCACGCGGCCAGCGCGATGCCCGCGCCCACGGGGATCAGCGTCACGAACAAGACCATCACGGCGATCGACGAGACGATCGAGACGAGGCAGCCGTTGGGAGGGAGCGCCCCCGCCGCCGCTACCTGCGCCGCCCTCGCGCCGCCGGACACGCCCCTCGCCCCGAGCAGCGCCCGCGGCAGCAGCACGGAGACCAGGTTCCCGACGCCGAGCATCACGACGACCCCGAGCTCCGCGGCGAAGATGAACCACGGCGCGCCCGACTCCTTGAAGACGAGGGCCGCCACGAGGATCGAGAGGGCCGCGACGGGTCCTCCGATGGCGGCGTAGGCCAGGTTCTTGCCCAGCAGCACGTGCATGCGCGGCACCGGGCTCCCCGCCAGGAAGTGCATGCCGCGGCCCTCGGAGCCGAGCTGGTTGAAGGTGAAGCTCTGCATGCCCAGCAGCGAGAACACCGCCACGAACGGCAGCCACGTGGGACTGGACCCGCCGGTCACCTTCACCCCCATCGCGGCGTACAGGAACGGCAGCGCGATCCACAGCACGAGCTGGCCGAGCAGCATCACCACGAAGAACGGGTTCCGGGACAGCAGCCGCAGCTCCTTGCCCGCCATGGCCCACACCGAGCCCGGGACCCAGACGAAGGGCGCGCGGTCGAGCAGGCGACCGAACCGCACGCGGCGACGTCCGGAGCCCGTACGTCGCGCCGCCGACTCGCCCAGGAGGATCGTGCGCTGGACCTCCGCCCCCGCCGCGAACACCGCCGCGATCAGCAGCGGGGCCCCGATCCAGCCGACCCGGCGGGCCGCCTCCGGCACCCCCTCCACCGCGCCCGCCGCGGGGAGGACGAACCACTGCACGGGCAGCCACCAGAAGTACTCGGGCAGCGTCCCCCGGACGCCCCGGGTGACGAGCGCGGCGATGTTCTCGGAGTAGAAGAAGACCACCAGCCAGCCGAACAGCCCCACGAGGGACGCCGACGCGAGCACCACCTCCCGCACCCCGCGACGGCGCAGGATCCCGGCGAGCAGCAGCCGCGTGAGCTGACGCACCCCCGCGAGGTAGAGGACGATCGCCGCCCCCGAGACCAGCCCCAGGGGCACGCTCGAGGCCCCGGCCAGCGCCCCCCCGAGCACCACCCCGGGGACGAGCACGATCAGCGACGTCATCCCGGCGATCGTCTCGACGCCGTGCAGCACGCTCGCCGGGATCGGGAACAGCAGCAGCGCGGCGGCCCCGCCCTCGCCCTCGGCGGCCCGACGCACGACCGAGATCAGCATCGGCAGGTGCAGCACCACGAGCGCGACGGCGCAGCCCGTGACCAGCAGATCGGGGGCCACGAGGGTCGCGGCGCGCCGGGCCTGGAAGAAGATGGCGACCATGGCGACCGCCAGGAAGGGGCCCGCGACCCACCCGAGCAGGCGCTCGATGCCGGGCCGCTTCTCGAGGGTGCGGCTCCAGAGCAGGAGGCGGAGGCGAAGGACCGTGGCGAAGACGCCGAGGCGACCCGTCACACCAGCCACTCCACGAGGCCGGCGGCACGCTCCTTCGTCCCCGGGTCGACGAGGTCCACGAACACGTCGCCCAGGGGTCGATCCGCGGGCGCCCCCACCTGGCGACGCACGTCGTCGAGGGTCCCCTCGGCGCGGATGCGACCGTCGTGGATGATCGCCAGCCGGGTGCACAGGGTCTCGGCGACCTCGAGGACGTGAGACGTGAAGAACACGGTCATGCCGCCCCGAACGGCCTCGCGCAGCACCTCGTAGATGGCTCGCGACGTGACCGCGTCGATGCCGTTGAACGGCTCGTCCAGGAAGAGGACCCGGGGCCGATGCAGCAGCGCGGCGGCGAGGCCGATCTTCTTGCGCATCCCCAAGGAGCAGTCGACCACGAGCTTGTCCGCGTCCGCCGCCGACAGCGACATGAGCCGCAAGAGGTCGTCGGTCCGCGCCTCCACGACGCCCGCCGCCAACCCGTGCAGGCGTCCCGCGAACCAGAGCATCTCGCGTCCGGTGAGCCGCTCGTAGAGGACCGGCTCCTCGGGCAGGACGCCGATGGTCGCCTTGACGCCGATCGGATCGGCCACGACGTCGATGCCCGCCACGTGGGCCGTCCCCGCGGTGGGGCGCAGGAGCCCGGTGAGCATGCGAATCGTCGTCGTCTTGCCCGCGCCGTTGGGCCCCAGGAAGCCGAAGAACTCGCCCGCAGGCACCTCGAGGTCGAGGTGGTCGACGGCGCGGTGCTCACCGTATTGCTTGAGCAGCCCGCGGACGCGGACCGCGAGGTCTTCGGTCAAGGCTCCCGGGCCGTTCGGTTCAGCCCGCGATTTCTCGGGGGAGCAGGTGGCCCATGCGGTCGGCCTTCGCGCTCAGGTAGTCGGCCGAGTGCGTGTTCGGCTCGATCAGCACCGGGATGCGTCCGGCGATGTCGACGCCCAGGGCGAGGAGCTTCTCCTCCTTGCGCGGGTTGTTCGTCATCAGACGGATCGAGCGGACACCCAGGTCCTCGAGGATCCCGGCCGCCGCGTCGTAGCGACGGCTGTCGTCCGGGAGACCCAGCATGCGGTTCGCGTCCACGGTGTCGTGGCCGTCTTCCTGCAAGGCGTAGGCGGCGATCTTGTTGGCGAGGCCGATGCCGCGCCCCTCCTGACGGAGGTAGATCACCACGCCCGGGCTGCGCCGCTTGATGAACTCCATCGCGAACTCGAGCTGTTCGCGGCAGTCGCACTTGAGCGATCCCAGGACTTCGGAGGTGTAGCACTCGTCGTGCACGCGCACGGGCACGTCGCGGCGGCCGTCCACGTCCCCCACGAGGATGGCGACGGGCTCGCTGCCGTCCATGAGGTCTCGGTACGCGCGCACGCGGTACTCGCCCCGAACGGTGGGGAGGAGGGTCTCGGAGATGAAGCGAACCGAGCCCGAAGGAGCAGAGTCGGAGTCGCGTCGGTCGGGCGGGGCCATTCAGGCCTCCAATAGCGGGAGGGCATGTCCACTCGGGGGAGGAGCCCCGGGGTGATGACAAGTACCTCCGACCGGCATGAGAGTGATCGGGCGCGGGAGACCGGGAGGGACGCTCGCAGGTGCCGTAGTACTAAGCGGAGGAGGGCGGGTCGTCAAGCACGGACCGTTGTACGCTCCGCGGTCCGTGCTCCTCATCATCGACAACTACGACTCCTTCACCTGGAACCTGCAGCAGGTGTTCGCCTCGCTCCTGGACCGCGTGACCGTCGTACGCAACGACCGCATCGGCCTCGACGACATCGCCGCTCTGGAGCCCCGGGCCGTCGTCTTGTCGCCCGGTCCGGGCACGCCCGAGGACTCGGGCATCTGTCGCGACATCGTGCGGACGCTCGACCCGACGATCCCGCTGCTCGGGGTCTGCCTCGGGCACCAGGTCCTCTGCACCGAGGCCGGCGCGCGCCTGATCCACGCGCGGGTCCCGGTCCACGGCAAGGCCGCGCTCGTGCGACACGACGGCCGAGGCCTCTTCGCGGGCGTCCCCTCCCCCATGACCGCGGGGCGCTACCACAGCCTCGTCATCGATCCGCGCACCGTGCCCCACTCCCTGGAGATCACCGCGTCCACCGAGGCCGGGGAGGTCATGGCCGTGCGGCACCGGACGCTCCCGCGCTTCGGGGTGCAGTTCCACCCCGAGTCGATTCTCACCCCGGGCGGCGACGCCCTCCTCCACAACTTCGTCCGCACCGTGCGAGGATGACCCCATGTCGCTCCGCAGCCTGCTGATCCTGGTCCCGACGGCCCTCCTCTTCGCGTTCGCGTGCACCCCCGAGCTGGACGAAGGTCGCAACGAGGGCGACTGCATCGACGGCGCCGACAACGACGGCGACGGCTACTTCGACTGCAACGATCCCGGCTGCTCGGGGGCCCCGGCGTGCGAAGAGGGCGTCGACGACGACGACGCGGTGTTCGACGACGACGACGGCGCCCCGGACGACGACGACGGCGCCCCGGACGACGACGACGACGTGGGGTTCAACGTCCTCCTGGAGCTCGCGGACGACCCCGGCCTCGGCGCCACGACGCCCAACGGCACCGCCCTCTTCGTGTTCGTCATGGACCCGGCCGAGACCAACGACGGGTTCCCCTTCGGCGAGCCCGGCGATCGCGTGGACGGCGTGTGGGCCGACGGCTTCTCGGGGGGCGTGTCGATCCCGTTCGGAGCCACGGTCGTGCTCGTCGCGCTGATCGACGTGGACGGCGACGAGGAGATCTGCACGGCGGGCGACCACCACGGGTACGCCGAGGTCACCGCCACCGAAGAGGTGCAGACCGTCTCCATCCCGATCGTGAACGTGCTCGAGGGCACGGAGTGCGAGCGGGACGGGAAGCCGAAGGAGTAGAACGACGGGCGCGGCGAGCCCCGGAGCCGTCGCCCCGAACGCCCGCCGCGCCCCCGGTCGCCCCTGCGCGGGCTACTCGAGGAAGCGGGTCTTCCGCCGCAGGCCGAGTCCGCCGAGCCCGAAGAGGAACGCCAGGGTCGCGCTGCCCTCGGCCTCGACCCCGCCGGAGCAGGAGCAGGCCTCGGGGCTCGCGTCCCAGTCGTCGGCGCAGGTCGACTCGCCGGACGAGCCCTCGTCTTCGTCGTCACCGCAGTCGCCGTCGCCGGTGCCTTCGCCCGACCCGTCGCCGAGGCCGTCGTCGTCGCCCTCGCCGGAGTCGTGCGGCTCCTCTTCGTCGGGCACCGTCGGCTCCTCGTCGTCGGCGTCGGGGATGCCGTCGTCGTCCGAGTCCTCGTCCTGGTGGTCGGAGGTCCCGTCGCCGTCGGTGTCGATCGGCTCGCCGTCGTCGCCGCACTCGTCCTCGTCGAGGATCCCGTCGTCGTCCGAGTCGGTGTCGCGGAAGTCCTCGGCGCCGTCGCCGTCGGTGTCCACGGGGTTGTGCGGATCCTCGCCGCACTCGTCCTCGTCGAGGATGCCGTCGTTGTCCGAGTCGATGTCTTCGCAGTCCGCGTCGCCGTCGCCGTCGGTGTCGACCATGCCCTCGACGTCGTCGGGGATGGTGTCCCCGTCGGAGTCGCAGATCTCGCCGGGCTCGGCGTCGCACTCGGGCATCTCGTCCCAGTCTTCGTCGTCTTCGCAGCTGCGGACGACGATCAGGCCGGGGGCGATGCTGACCTCTTCGGTGCAGCCGTCGCCTTGTTCGGACCAGTCGAAGCGACAGCCCGCGGCGGGGAGAAGGATGAGAAGGGAGAGAAGGGCGGTCGGGATGCGGTGCACTGGGATCCTCCGGGGGAAGCGAAAACGACGAGCGAGCGCCGTGCTCATCGAGGCAGTGCGGCCCGTACTCCGGAGCGATCGATCTTTCTTCGAGATTCTTCGCGCGCCCGGGGACGCGACGGTCAGCGGGTCGCGGTGATGCGGCGACGCACGTCGATCTCGACGTACTCGGTGGTCTCGCCGTCGGGCCAGTCGATCTTCAAGCGGTCGATCGTCTCGGCGTCGCCGAGGCCGAAGTGCAGCTCCGCCGGACCCTGGGAGGGACCTCGGACGGTCTGGACGGAGCGCACGGAGGTGCGGCCCCCCGCCTCCACGGTGACGACCGCCCCCACGGCGCCGCGGTTGGGGGACGCCCCCACCAGTCGGACCGACGTCCACGCCCCCGACGCGCACCCTGCGGCGTACAGGCGAGGACCGTCGATGCCCGCGATGACCACCTCGAGGCGGCCGTCCCGGTCGAAGTCCGCGGCCGCGACACCGTAGTTCGGCGCGAGGTCCGCGGCGAACGGACCGCCCTCGCGGAGGGTGAACTCCCCGGTGCCCGGGACCCCCTCCCAGAGCGCGTCGGGGTGATCGGGATCCGCGCCCTGGGCGAGGTTCGCGGGCGCCCCCGCGGCCACCGCGTCCAGCGTCCCGTCGTTGTCGAGGTCGACGACGTCGATGCCCCAGCCCGACCAGTCCCGGCCTTGATCCGTCGAGAGGCCGATGGTGGTCGTCACGTCGGCGAACACGCCCCCTCCCACCGCCAGATAGCAGGCGACCGGGCCGGTGTCGGTCATGCACAGGTCGAGGAGGCCGTCGCCGTCGAGGTCCACGGCGTCGATGCCCATGGGCGAGAGCAGCGTGGCGAGCCCGAGCTCCTCCGCGCGATCGACGAAGGCGGGCGACCCGTCGTCCCCGACGCCCTGCTGGATGAGCATGCGGGTGGGGGAGGCGGCCGGGCCGCGGTGCGACGCGAGGAGCAGATCGAGGTCGTCGTCCGCGTCCACGTCCAGGAACATCGCCACGACGGCCATCGCCTTGGGGACGTCCGGCAGGAGCGGGGTGCCCGTGAGGTCGCCGTCGCCGTCGTTGATCAGCAGCAGGTCGTGGCTGGCGGCGGCCGGATCGTCGTCGTCGGTCTCGGCGCGCGGGAAGATGCTCGTGGCCACCGCGTCGAGGTCGCCGTCTCCGTCCACGTCGCCCCACGTCATGGACCCGAAGGTGGAGCCCTGGACGCGGCGGTCGACGCTCCCGGTCGTATAGAGCTCCCGAGGGGCGTCGAAGCGAAGGTCGCCGAGGTTCCGCGCGGACCAGATCCGCCCCTCCCCCGAGAGCACGAGGTCCGGGAGACCGTCGTCGTCCAAGTCCACCGCCGCCTGGCGAACCACGAGGCGGCCCTTGTCCTCCACGGCCCAGTCCTGGGGCACGCGCTCGAACCCCCCTGCCCCGTCGTTGCGGTACACCGGCGGGGCGTCCATGAGCGAGCCGAAGATCAGGTCGGGGTCGTCGTCCGCGTCGAGGTCCGTCGCGACCACTCCGCTCAGGGCGTAGGAGAAGACGGCTTGGGTGACCTCGGGCGCGAAGTCGAGCCCCCGCGCGGCCGCGGACTCCGTGAACGCGCCGAGCCCTTCGTCCGGCTCCTCGCAGGCGATCAGGGGGCCGAAGGAGATCCCGTCGGGCGCGGACGGAGGGGCGCCGGACGAGTCGTCGTCGTCGCCCGCCGGGACGCAGGCCGCCAGGAGCACGGCGACGGCGCACTCCGGGCCCCTCCCCAGGGCTCGAGTTCTCCACCTCACCAGGCCACTCTAGCCGGGCCGACAGGGGGCCGGCGGAGGGCCCCACCGGCCCGACGGTCAGCTGCTGTGGCGGATGTTCAGGATGTCGCCGTCCTGGACGACGTACGTCTTGCCCTCGACCCGGTAGACGCCCGCGGCCTTCGCGGCCGCCTCGGACCCGTGGGCGACGAAGTCGTCGTAGGCCAGCACCTCGGCGCGGATGAACCCGCGCTCCAGGTCGCTGTGGATCTTGCCCGCGGCGACGGGGGCGGGGCTGCCCTTGCGCACGGTCCAGGCGCGGCACTCGTCGGGGCCCGCCGTGAGGAAAGAGATGAGGTCGAGCAGCGTGTAGGCCCGACGGATGAACACGTCGCGGGCGGGCTCTTCGAGCTCCATCGCCTCCAGGAACTCCACCTGCTCGTCCGGCTCCATGGCCGCGATGTCCATCTCCACCGCGGCCGACATCGCCATGGAGATCTGCCTGGCCCCGCGCGCGTTCGCCTCCCGCAGCGCCGCGAACTCGGGATCGGTCCACTTGTCCTCGCCGAGGTTGTAGAGCGTGATCAGGGGCTTCATGGAGAGGAACTGGTAGCCGGACACGGCCTTGAGCTCGTCCTTCGTGAGCTCGATCTCGCGCAGGGGCGTGAGGTCCTCGAGGGCGGCGTGCAGCTTCTCGATCGTGTCCCGCTCGATGCCCTTGCGGTTCTCGCGGCGGAAGCGGTCGACCTGCTTCTCGGTGAGGGCCATGTCGCCGAGGAGCAGCTCGGAGTCGAAGTCCTCGATGTCCCGGGCCGGATCCGCGGGCTTCACGGCGGCCGGGTCGTCGAACACGCGCACGACGTGCACGAGGGCCGCCACGTTCTTCATGGCCGCGATGGTCTTGTTGTCGAGCGCCTTCTCGGAGGCGCCGGGGATGCCCGCGATGTCCACGAAGGTGATCTGCGTCAGGACCGTCTTCTTGGGCTGATGGTGCTCGGCGAGCGCGAGCACGCGCGGGTCCGGGACCTTGATGCTCCCGAAGGTCACGTCCTTGCCGGGCGCCGCCCCGGGCGCCAGGGCCTGGAAGACAGTGGTCTTTCCGCTTCGAGGGAAGCCTGTGATTCCGATCTGCATCTCGTTCTCCGGCCGGGAGGATACGCATCCGTTTCTCAGCGTGTAGAACACCGCACCATGGATGACTCCACACGCGCGCGTCTGCTCCGATCGATGCTCTACGCACGCCGCTTCGAAGAGCGGTGCTTCCAGGCGTACATGGAACGCAAGGTCGGCGGGTTCCTCCACCTGTATCCGGGCCAGGAGGCCTGCTGCATCGGCGTGATGGAGGCCGCCCGGCCGGGCCGCGACTACGTCATCACCGGCTACCGGGACCACGTGCACGCGCTCTCGTCCGGGGCCGACCCCAAGGAGGTCATGGCCGAGCTGTACGGCAAGGCGACGGGCAGCAGCCGGGGGTACGGCGGGTCGATGCACATCTTCGACGTCGCGAAGCGGTTCATGGGCGGGTACGCGCTCGTGGGCGGTCCCTTCCCCCTCGCGGCGGGGCTGGCCTTGGGCGCCAAGATGCAGGGCACGGACGACATCGCCGTCTGCTTCCTGGGCGACGCGGCCAACAACCAGGGCACGTTCCACGAGACCATGAACATGGCCAGCCTCTGGGAGCTGCCGGTCCTCTTCGTCTGCGAGAACAACCTCTACGGGATCGGGACCGCGCTGGCCCGCTCGACGGCGGTGCACGACCAGCACAAGCGAGTGTCGTCGTACAACATCGAGGCCGACGTCTGCGACGGGCAGGACATCGAGACGGTCGTCGCTCACGCGCAGGAGGCCGTCGACTACGTGCGCAGCAACGGCAAGCCCTTCTTCCTGGAGCTCAAGACCTACCGGTTCCGGGGGCACTCGATGTCCGACGGGGGCGCCTACCGCGCCCAGGCCGAGGTCGAGGAGTGGAAGCAGCGCGACCCGATCAACATCCTGAAGGACCGCCTCGTCGCGTCCGGCGGCCTCACGGAGGAGGCCTACGAGGCCATGGACGAGGAGATCATCGACAGCATCGAGGACGAGGTCATCGCGTTCGCCGAGTCCTCCCCCGAGCCGCCGGTCGCAGACGTCGTGAAGCACGTCCTGGCGGACGACGACCCCTACGTGAAGGGAACGCTCTGATGGCCGACATGGCGTACTGGGAGGCCCTGCAGCGGGCCCACGACGAAGAGCTGGCGAACGACCCGATGGTCCTGGTCATGGGCGAAGACGTGGGCGTCGCGGGCGGCACCTACAAGGCGACGTGGGGGCTGTACGACAAGTACGGCGACAAGCGCGTCATCGACACCCCCATCTCCGAGAACAGCTTCACGGGGATCGGCGTCGGGGCGTCGTTCGTCGGCGTGCGGCCCATCATCGAGATCATGTCGGTCAACTTCGCCTGGCTGGCGACGGACCAGATCTGCAACTCGGCCGCGAAGGTCCGCTACATGTCCGGCGGGCAGCTCACGGCGCCGATCGTCGTTCGCACCGCCGGCGGCACCGCGCACCAGCTGGGCGCTCAGCACTCCGCGCGCATGGAGAAGGTGTTCATGGGCGTCGCGGGCCTGCGGGTGGTCACGCCGTCGACCCCGGCCCAGGCGTACGGGCTGCTGAAGTCCGCCGTGCGCTGCAACGACCCCGTGCTGATCAACGAGCACGAGCGCATGTACAACCTCCGCGGCGAGGTCCCGGACGAGGAGTTCTTCCACCCCCTCGAGGGCTCGACGGTCGCCCGCGAAGGCAAGGACATCACGCTGTTCGGCTACAACATCTCCACGCACTGGTGCCTGCGCGCCGCCACCGAGCTGGCCAGGCACGGCATCGACGCCGAGGTCATCGATCTCTACTCCCTGGCGCCCCTGGACCGCGAGGGGATCGCCCGGTCGGTCCGAAAGACGCACCGCGCCCTCATCGCCGAAGAGGCCGAGGCCCCGGTGGGGGTCGGCTCCGAGGTGATGGCGATCATCAACGAGGAGTGCTGGTGGGACCTGGACGGGCCCCCCGTGCGCGTGTCGGCCCTGAACGTGCCGGTGCCCTACAACGCGAAGCTCGAGGCCGCCGCGATCCCGGACGAGAAGGACGTCATCGCCGCCGCGCTCGAGATGATGGGGCGCGGCTAGATGTCCACCGCGATCAAGATGCCGCCCCTGTCGGCGACCATGACCGAGGGCATCGTCGTGTCCTGGGAGAAGGAGGTCGGCGACCCGGTGAAGCGCGGCGACGTGGTCGCCACCGTCGAGACCGACAAGGCGATCATGGACGTGGAGGTCTTCGCGAAGGGCTTCCTCTCCGGGCCGCTGGCGCCCGAGGGTGAGGTCCTGGCCGTCGGCGCCGTGATGGGCCACGTGGTGAAGACCGAGGACGACGTGGTGCGCGGCGACTTCGTCGCGGAGGCCGCGCCCCCCGCCGAGCCGACCGACGACTCGGCCGACGACGTGCCCACCGACCACGGCGCGCCCCGTCCGGCGGCTTCGGCGGCACCCCGCGCCGCGGGGGGACCCCCGGCGGCTCGCCCCGCCCAGGGCGCCACCCCTTACGCCCGCTCGCTCGCGGGCGGCTACGGCCTCGACCTCGGGGGCATGCGCGGCACCGGCCCGAGCGGCGCGGTGATGGCGGCGGACGTCCTCGCGGCGGCGGCCTCCGGTGTGTCCGCGGCCTCCGGCCCCGGCTTCGGGGTGTTGGGGATCGAGGAGTCCGACGTCGCGGTCCCCGGCGTCGGCCGAGCCATGACCGGCATCGAGGCGGCGACGGCGAAGACGATGCAGGCGGGCTGGACCATGCCCACCTTCCGGGTCTCGGTCGGCATCAAGCTGGCGACCCTCCAGCGCGCGGCCAAGGCGGCGAAGGTCAGCCTCACGGTGGCCATCGCCCGCGCCTGCGCCCTCGCCATGGGCAAGCACCCGAAGATGAACGGCGCGTGGCAGCCCGGGAACCGGATCGTGGAGCGACCGAACGTGGACGTCGGCATCGCGGTGGCGGCGGACGGCGGCCTCGTGGTCCCGGTCCTGCGGGAGGCGGAGTCGGCCTCCCTGGCGGACCTCACGACGACGTGGAAGGACCTCGTGGGGCGCGCCCGCAAGCGTCGGCTGAAGCCCGACGAGTGGGCGAACCCGACGTTCATGGTCAGCAACATGGGCATGCTCGGCGTCGACTACTTCGACGCCATCCCCACGCCCGGCACGTCGGCGATCGTGGCCATCTCCAAGCCGGACGCCGACGGCAAGGCGCCCTTCACGGTCACGGCCGACCACCGCGTCAACAACGGCGCGGACGTGGCGATGTGGCTGCAGACGCTCAAGGGCCTCATCGAGGCGCCCGGCGCGTGGCTCGCCCCCGCCGGTCCGGCGATCCCGGCGGGCGACTGGGACTACGACGTGGTCGTGATCGGCGGCGGCCCCGGCGGTCAGGACTGCGCGCGCGACCTCGCCCAGCACGGCCTCCGGGTCGCGATGGTCAACGACGCGCCGCTCCCCGGCGGCGAGTGCCTCTGGCGCGGCTGCATCCCGAGCAAGGCGTGGCGCGGCGCCGCCGACAAGCTGAAGGACCGGGCCGACGACGCCCGCCTCGGCGTGTTCGGCACCAGCGGTGGGACCCTCGACTGGGCCTCGCTCGAGAACGAGCGGCGTCGGATCCTGGAGGCCCGCGGCGAGATGGCCGCGAAGGCCGACAAGGGCATGAAGATCACGGCGATCCAGGGCTTCGGCTCGTTCGTCGACGAGCACACCCTGGCCGTGCACACGGGCGGCAACAGCGACGAGCGACACCGTCGCCTGAGCCCCGGGATGGAGGACGCGCCGCGGACGATCACCTTCGGGTGCGCCGTGATCGCCACCGGCGCCCCGCCGTTCGTGCCCCCGATCCCCGGCGCCCGCGAGCGCGTCGGCCTCGCGGGCGGGGTGCACACGTCGGACACCGTCTGGTGGCTGCCCGAGGCGCCGAGGCGCGTGGCCGTCGTGGGCGGCGGCGCCATCGGCTGCGAGATGGCCCAGATGTTCCACGACTTCGGCGCGGAGGTCGTCCTGCTCGAGATGCAGGACCGGCTGCTCGCCGAGGTCGAGCCGGAGGTCGCCCGGGAGCTGGCCGCCGTGCTCGACGCGCAGGAGCGCATGCGGGTCCTGACGTCCGTGGCCGTCTCGGGGGTCTCGGGATCGCCGGGAGCGATGACCGTCACGTGGACCGGCGGTGGCGACGAGGCGTCCGTGGACGTCGGTCTCGTCCTCGTGGCGACGGGCAAGCGCCCGGTCCTCGACGGCTTGGGGCTCGGCAACGCGGGGGTGGCGTCGGATGGGGGCGTGATCGTCGCGGACGCACGCTGCCGCACGTCGATGCCGCACATCTTCGCGGTGGGCGACGTGATCGGCGGGCTCATGCTCGCGCACACCGCGGGCGAGCAGGGCCGCGTGGCCGCCGCGACGATCCTCGGCGAGGACCGGACCTACGACCAGGCGAAGGACACGGGCGTGATCTTCACGCGCCCGCAGGCGGCGTTCGCGGGGCTCTCGAAGGCCCAGGCGGAGGACGCGGGGCTGTCGGTCTCCGAGATCAAGGTGCCCCTGAAGCTCGACGCCCAGGCGATGATCCACGGCGAAGAGCACGGCCTCGTGAAGTTGGTCGCGGACAACGACTCCCGGCGCATCGTCGGCGTCCACCTGCTCGCGGACCACGCCGACACGCTCGTGAGCGGCGCCGCCCTCATGGTGGCCGCGGGGCTCACGCTCGATCAGGTGGGGCGCACGATCTTCCCCCACCCCACCACGACCGAGCTGTTCGGCGATCTCGCCCGCCGGTTGGACGCCCGGCTCACCCGGTCGGCCAAGCGCGCCGCCGCGAGGGCCGCGAAGCGCTGACGGCCTGCGAGCTCGGCCGCGGATCGAAATCGTGCGCAATCCTCCCGGGATCCGTTCGTAGGATGGAGTCCTCCCGGAGGCCGCCCCATGCATCGATCCCTGTTCGTCGCCCTGCTCCTCGTCCCCGCGCCCGCCCTCGCGCTCTCGACGTCCGCGTCGTGGACGTACGAGGGCAGCCAGGACACCGAGAACCTCGGCATGGCGGTGGCGTCGATCGGCGACGTGAACGGCGACGGCTTCGGCGACTTCGCGGGGGCCGCGCCCCAGTGGGACGGCGACGCCCAGGACATGGGCCGCGTCGTCGTGTTCTACGGCTCGGCGACGGGCCCGGGGGAGGGGCCGGACTGGACCGCTTCGGGCCGAGTCGAGGACGCGCTCTTCGGCACCTCGGTCGCGGGCGCGGGGGACGTGAACGGCGACGGCTACGACGACCTGATCGTCGGCGCCCAGGGCGACGATCCGGGCTCGGGACCCGTCGGTGGGGCGTTCCTCTACCTCGGCTCGGCCGCGGGGCTGCAGTCGACCCCGGCGTGGACCGGCGCCGGGGGCGCCGACCTGGACCGCTTCGGGGCCTCCGTCGCGGGGGTGGGCGACCTCGACGGCGACGGGCTCGACGACGTCGCCGTGGGCGCCTTCCGATTCACCGACGTCCAGGTCCGCCAGGGCCGCGCGTTCGTGTTCCGCGGCCAGGGTGGCGGCCTCGAAGAGGAGGCGAGCTGGACGTTCGAGGGTACCGACCCCGGCGAGAACCTCGGCGCCACGGTCGCGGGCGCGGGCGACGTGAACGACGACGGCTTCGACGACCTGCTCGTCGCCGCCCCGGGCTACTCCGACGACTGGTACGCCAACTCCGGCCGCGTGCACCTCTTCCACGGGTCCGCGAGCGGCCCCGGCGCGGACCCCGACTGGACGGTCGCCCCGGAGTGGGCCCAGGCCTCCTTCGGCTACTCCATGGCCGCCGTCGGCGACGTGAACGGCGACGGCTACGACGACGTCGTCATCGGCTCGGCCCCCGAAGACATCTTCGACCGCACGGGCGATCGGGTCTTCCTCTACTTCGGGGCGGCGAACGGGCTCGCACGGGACGAGGCCTGGTCCGGCCTGTACAGCGACTACCCCCACCACCACATCGCGGTCGCGGCCCCCGGCGACGTGGACGGCGACGGCCGCCCGGACCTGCTCGTGGGGCGGGAGGTCCTCTACCTCGACCAGCACGGCGACGCGTTCCTGTACTCCGGCGGCGCGGACGGGTTCGGGGACCCCACCTGGCACGTCACCCCCGAGAAGGCCTCGATGCTCTTCGGGTCCGCGGTCGCGGGGGGCGACATCGACGGCGACGGGCTCGGCGACCTGATCGTCGGCGCCCGGGGCTTCAACGGCGACCACCTCAACGCGGGCCGCCTCCTCCTCTACCCGGCCGACGAGAGCCTGGCGGGCGACGACGACGACGCGGCCGACGACGACGACGCGGGCGACGACGACGACGCGTTCGGGGACGACGACGACGACGGGTTCAACGCCGAGGTCTTCGGGGACGGGGGCGGCGAGCTCGAGGGCGGCGCCTGCGTGTCGTCGCTGGCTCCGGGGCAGCTCGCGCCCGGACTGCTGCTGCTCCTCCCCCTCGCCGTCCGCCGCCGACGCTGACCCTCAGAGCGTCATCCAGAGGTCGAGGCAGTAGGTGAGCCCGGTCGGGTTCGTCCACTGGTTGCCCCCGGGCTGGCCGAAGTTGTCGATGAGGAAGTGGATGGAGTTCGTCCCCCCGACGAGGCTCCCGGTCAGGTCCAACACCGTGAGGTCGCTGTACGCGGGGAGGCCCGACGGGGTCGACCCGGTGATGTTCGCTACCTGATTCACGGCGGTGTTGGTGGGGTCGTAGACCTGCACGATGAAGTTGTTGTCCGCGGCGAACTGCAGAGTCGCCTGATCGATCGTCGCGGTGGCCGGGATCGGGATCTCGACCTCGTACCAACCGAAGCCGCCGGCGACCGGCGTGGTCTCGGTGTAGGTGTCGGCCATCCACGTGGCCCCCGCAGCACCGAGCTGGTTCGTCCAACTGGAGTGAGTCCAGGCCGGCACCGCGGGCGCCCCTTGCGGCTGGACCACGCCCGGCCAGGTGGGGTCGCCCGAGCAGATCTGCTGGAACACGCTGCCCGGGGCCCCGCAGTTCGGGACGCCGTCGCCGTCGGTGTCCGGGTAGTTCTCGTCGACCAGGCCGTTGCAGTTGTTGTCCAGGCCGTCGCAGAAGTCGGCGAGGCCGGGGGCGATGTCCGCATCCGAGTCGTCGCAGTCGTTGTCGAGGGGCGTCGTGAAGTCGCCATCGTTGCCGCACGTCGGGATGTCGTCGCCGTCCAGGTCGAAGTCCTCGTCCACGAGCGCGTCGCAGTCGTCGTCCACGGCGTTGCAGGCCTCCGTCGCGGGCGGGTTCACCAGCGGATCGGAGTCGTCGCAGTCGTTGGACCCGCAGGCCCCGAACCCGTCGCCGTCCAGGTCGCCGTCGAGGGCGGTGAGGGGGATGGTGAAGACACCGGTCCCGGGCCGATCGGTGGCGCAGAGAGTCAGGTCCTGGAGCACCCCGTTGGTCAGATCGAGCGTCCACGAGGCGGGCCCGATCGTCGCGGGGTCGTACTGGATGAGGAGCCGGGCGTCGTCCAGGGCCCCGCCGAACCGGTAGTTGACCGTCGCCGCCGTACCGTTCGACCAGACCCAGTCCGGGTTCCAGGACTCGAGGCGGCGGTTGTAGGGCGCCGACGAGCCCGCCGGGAAGGCAGGGGGGCCGCCCGTGGGCGAGAACATGGAGTCCGTGGCGCTCAGGTTCGGGGAGCCCGTGGTGGGGGGCGTGTCGACGACCCAGCCGAGGATCGTCACGCCCGGGGGCATGGTGATGTTGCCCGTGAAGTAGCGAGCCTGGGTGGCGCCGCCGTGGAACGCGCGCACGAGGATCGACTGGACGTTGTTCACGACGCCGTACGAGGAGCTTACGCCCGCGGGGCCGTTGGTCCACACCGGGATGCCGGTCAGATCGACCGACGGGAGGTGGTTCTCGGCGTGCACGATGATGTTGCCGAACATGCTCGCGTCGTCGCTCTCGGCCTCGGCGGGCGTCGGGTTCGCGGGACACACGAAGGGCACGATGGGGCCGCCGCCGTCGATGGTCCCGTCGCAGTCGTTGTCCACGCCGTCGCAAAGCTCGGCGGCGCCCGGGTACACCGTCGCGTCCGTGTCGTCGCAGTCCTGCGGCGCGGGGAAGCCGTCGCCGTCGCCGTCGCCGTTCGCCGGGTCCTGGAAGTCCGGGATGCCGTCGCCGTCCGCGTCGCCCACGCCCTCGTCCGCGTCGGGGATGCCGTCGCCGTCGCTGTCCGGGTCCTGGAAGTCGGGCGTGCCGTCACCGTCGGTGTCGCCGGTGCCTTCCACGGAGTCCGGGATGCCGTCGCCGTCCGCGTCGGGCTCGGGGCCGAGGAACGGGTCGTTCGCGTCGGGGATGCCGTCCCCGTCACTGTCCGGGTCCAGATGGTTCGGGAGGCCGTCGCCGTCGAAGTCGCCCGCGCCCTCGGTGGCGTCGGGGATGCCGTCGTCGTCGCTGTCCGGGTCGACGTAGTCGGGGAGGCCGTCGCCGTCGTTGTCGCCCACGCCCTCCACCGCGTCGGGGATGCCGTCGTCGTCGTTGTCGGGGTCCGCGGCGTCGAGGATCCCGTCGCCATCGGCGTCGCCCGCCCCCTCCACCGCGTCGGGGATTCCGTTGTCGTCGCTGTCCAGGTCCAGGTGGTCGGGGATGCCGTCGCCGTCCGCGTCGCCCGTGCCCTCGAGCGCGTCGGGGATGCCGTCGCCGTCGCTGTCCGGGTCCAGATGGTTCGGGAGGCCGTCGCCGTCCGGGTCGCCCACGCCCTCGATGGCGTCGCCGATGCCGTCGCCGTCGCTGTCCGGGTCCAAGAAGTCGGGGGTCCCGTCGCCGTCCGTGTCCACGGACGAGTCGCCCTCGATCGCGTCGATGATGCCGTCGCCATCTGCGTCCCCGGGCGGCGCGTCGATGTCCGGGGTGCCGTCGCCGTCGGTGTCGGGGTCGAGGAAGTCGGGGATCATGTCGCCGTCCACGTCGCCGGTGCCTTCCAGGCCGTCGGGGATCCCGTCGTTGTCGCTGTCCAGGTCCAGGAAGTTCGGGATGCCGTCCCCGTCCGCGTCGCCCGTGCCTTCGACCGAGTCCAGGAGCCCGTCGCCGTCCGTGTCCACGCCGGGCTCGTCCACGTCGAGCGAGTCGGGGGTGCCGTCGTCGTCCGAGTCCAGATCGAGGTAGTCGGGGGTGCCGTCGCCGTCGGTGTCCACGTCGCCCTCGATCGCGTCGAGGATGCCGTCGCCGTCGCTGTCCAGATCCAGGAAGTCGGGGACGCCGTCGCCGTCGGTGTCGCCGGCGCCTTCGATCGCGTCGTCGATTCCGTCCCCGTCGGAGTCGGCGTCTTCGGCGTTGGGGATGCCGTCGCCGTCCACGTCGCCCACCCCCTCGGCCGCGTCGGGGATGCCGTCGGCGTCCGTGTCGACCGGGTTCGGGTCCGCGGCCGCGTCGTTCGCGTCCACGAAGTTCGGAATGCCGTCGCCGTCCACGTCGCCGGTGCCTTCGATCGCGTCGGGCGTGCCGTCGTCGTCGGAGTCGTAGTCGAGGAAGTTCGGGGCCCCGTCGTTGTCCGCGTCGCCCCAGCCTTCGGCCGCGTCCGGGATGCCGTCGCCGTCGCTGTCGAGGTCTTCGAAGTTCGGGATGCCGTCGCCATCGAAGTCGCCGGTCCCCTCGACGCTGTCGGGGATGCCGTCGCCGTCGGTGTCCGGGCCCTCGGGCCATGGATCGGAGGCGTCGTCGTCGTCGGCGGCGTCGTCGTCGGCGGCGTCGTCGTCGTCGTCCACCGCGTCGTCGTCGTCCGCGGCGTCGTCGTCGTCCACCGCGTCGTCGTCGTCGTCCACCGCGTCGTCGTCGTCGGACGGCTGGGCGTCCATCTCATCCGGGTCGGCGATCGATGAGTAGGTATCCGTGCAGCCCGCGAGCAGCAGGGCGAGGACAAGGGCGGTGAGTACGGGGCGTCGAAGCGTCATCGGATCCTCCTCCCGCCTGAGGCGACGGGAACGATCCGACGGTAGGAGCCCTGCGGTAACGGGCGGTTACAGCGAGGTAACGGTTTCGAGAATCGCGCGGCGTGGGCCGATCAGGTCGACGCCGACGGCGTCAGCGGTCCGAGGACAGGTACTTCAGGTAGTCGCCCTGGGTGCTCATGATCAGCTCGGTGTCGCTCCCGAGCGTGTCCTCGTACAGCTCCATCGTCTTGAGGAAGCGATAGAACTCGGGGTCTCGGTTGTACGCCTCGGCGTAGATGTCCGCGGCCGCGGCGTCCGCCTTGCCCTTCACCTCCTGGGCCGTCTTGTAGGCCTCGGACGTGATCACCTTGTGCTGCCGATCCTTGTCGCCGGAGATGCGCGCGGCCTCGCCCTGACCCTCGGAGCGGTACTCCTCGGCGATGCGCTGCCGCTCGGAGATCATCCGGGTGTAGACCTCGGTCCGCACCTCCTCGACGTAGTTGATGCGCTTGAAGCGGAAGTCGAGGATCTCGATGCCGAGGTCGATCACGCGCGCGTTGCCCTTCTGCCGGACCTCGTCCGCCAGCTCGTTCCGTCCGTCCGTGATGGGCGCGAGCGCGTCCGGGTCGGTGTCCTTCTCCTCGGCGGACTCGTTGCGCGCCGGCGTGCGGTTCGACGTACGCACGAGCTCGATGAGGTCGTGATTCGCGATCGCGTTGCGGGTCTCGCCGTCGAGGATGTCGTCGAGCCGCGACTGGGCGCCGCCCTCGTCTCGAAGGCGCTGGAAGTACAGCAGCGGGTCGCTGATCCGCCACCGCGCGTACGTATCCACCCAGATGAACCGCTTGTCGCGCGTGGGGACCTGGTTCGGGTCGCCGTCCCACTCCAGGAAGCGCTTCTCGAACCGGTTCACGCGCTGCACGAACGGGAACTTGAAGTTGAGGCCCGGCTCCATGACGGCGACGCCGATGGGCTTGCCGAACTGCGTGACGATGACCTGCTCCGTCTCGTCCACGATGTAGAACGCGTTGGCGACCACGACGAGGGCGAGCATGGCGAGGAGGAGGCCGGCGGAGGCTGCGAGCTGACGCATCACTTGCCCCCGTTCAGGTCGAGCAGCGGCAGGACCCCGCTCAGCTCATCGTCGAGCACGATCTTGCGCTTCGCCTTCGGATAGACCTCCGCCATCGTCTCCAAGTAGATGCGCCGACGGGTGACCTCGGGGGCCCGGCGGTAGGCCTCGAGCAGGGCCGTGAATGCCAAGGCGTCGCCCTGGGCGCGGTTCACGCGGTCGGCGGCGTAGCCCTCGGCTTCCTGGATGGTCCTCAGCGCCTCCCCGCGGGAGCGCGGGATGATCTGGTTGAACTCGGTGAGCGCCTCGTTGATGAGCCGCTCCTTCTCCTGCTGGGCCTGGTTGACCTCGTTGAACGACGGCTTGACCTTGTCCGGCGGGTTCACGTCCTGCAGCACGATCTGCTCGACCTTGATGCCGGTCTCGTAGGCGTCGCACAGCTCCTGGAGGCTCACCGTGACCTCGGCCGCGATCTCCTGTCGGCCGATGGTCAGGACCTCGTTGACGGTGCGATCCCCGACGACCTGCCGCATCACGGCCTCGTTGAGGTCCCGGAACGTGTCCTCGACGTTCCGCACCTTGAACAGGAACTTGTAGGGGTCGCGGACGCGGTACTGGGCGATCCACTCCACCACGGCGACGTTCAGGTCGCCGGTGAGCATGAGGCTCTCATCGAGCCCGCCCGCGCGGCTGTAGGTCGTCTTGACCCCGGCCGTGGCGGTGCGGAAGCCGAACTCGGCCTTCAGCTGCCGCTGCACCGGGACCTTCACCACCCGCTCGAAGGGCGCCGGCGCCTTGAAGCGCAGGCCCGGCTCGGCCACGCGGTCGTACTTGCCGAACCGCAGGACCACGCCGACCTCTTCGGGCTCGATCGTGTAGTAGATCGTGTTGGCGAAGAGCAGCCCGAGCACCACGAGGATGCCGATCAGGACGAGCCGGACCGGCACTTCGGGGGGCTCACCGCCTCCGCCGCCCCCTTCCAGCTGCTCGAAGAGCGCCTTCACGTTGTCATTGAAATCGTTGTCTTCAGCCACGAAACCTCCGTCCGGACGACGTCCGGGGCGGGGACTCTACTATGCTCGCGCGCCCCGACAGCGAACCGAACACGCGCCCCGGAATCGACCCATGCCCCTCCTCCCCGAAAAGCAGGAAGACGAAGCCCTTCATCGCATCCGCCACAGCCTGTCGCACGTGATGGCGCAGGCGGTGCAGGAGCTCCATCCGGGCACCGTGCTCGGCTTCGGGCCCCCGATCGAAGACGGGTTCTACTACGACTTCCTCTTCCCCGAGCCGATCTCCGACGGCGATCTGAAGGACATCCAGAAGCGGATGCAGAAGATCATCAAGTCGGGTCAGGAGTTCGCGCAGGAGGAGCTTTCGATCGACGACGCCGTGGCCCGCCTCGAGGGCATGGGCGAGCCGCACAAGGTCGAGTACGCCAAGGAGCTCGCGGAGAAGCGCGGGCTCGAGACGCTCGGCTTCTATACGAACGGGCCGTTCGTCGACATGTGCGAGGGACCCCACGTAGCCAATACGAAGGAGCTCCCGGTCACCGGGTTCAAGCTCCACTCGTTGGCCGGCGCGTACTGGAGGGGCGACGAGAAGAACGTAATGATGACGCGCATTTATGCGTACGCCTTCGAGACCAAGGAGAAGCTGAAGGAGTACGTCGCGGCCGTCGCGCTCGCCCAGAAGCGGGACCACCGCAAGCTGGGCGCCGCCCTCGACCTCTACGTCATCGACGAGCGGGTCGGCAAGGGCCTGCCGCTGTGGCTCCCCAAGGGCACCGTCATCCGCCGGGAGCTCGAGAAGCTCGTGGCGGAGTTCGAGTTCGAGGCGGGCTACGAGCAGGTGAGCACCCCCCACATCACGAAGCGGGGTCTGTACGAGACGTCGGGGCACATCCCCCTGTACATGGAGGGCATGTACCCCCCCATGACCCTGCACGAAGAGGGCAAGGAGGCCACCGACGGGCCGGTCGAGGAGTACTACCTGCGGCCGATGAACTGCCCCCACCACCACCTGATCTTCGGCGCCCGCAAGCGCTCCTACCGCGAGCTGCCCCTGCGGCTGGCGGAGTACGGCACCGTCTATCGCTACGAGCGGGGCGGCGCGCTCCAGGGGCTGACCCGCGTGCGCGGCATGACCATGAACGACGCGCACTTGTACGTGACGCACGAGCAGCTGCTCGACGAGTTCAAGGCGGTGCTCGACCTGCACGCCCGGTACTACGAGCTGTTCGGACTCACGGACTACTTCCTGCGGCTGTCCCAGTGGGATCCCGACGACCCGAAGCGGGCGGGCAAGTACGTGGACGACCCCGAGAACTGGGCGTGGTCCGAGGCCGTCGTGGAGCAGGCGCTGGAGGAGTCCGGCTACTACTACCGCAAGGTGAAGGGCGAGGCCGCCTTCTACGGTCCGAAGGTGGACTACCAGTTCCGCACGGTCACCGGCCGTGAGTTCTCACTGTCGACGAATCAGCTCGACTTCGCCGTCCCGAAGCGGTTCGGCCTCACGTACACCGATCGCGACGGCCAGGAGAAGACGCCGCTGTGCCTGCACCGCGCGCCCTTGTCGACGCACGAGCGGTTCGTCGGGTTCCTCATCGAGCACTACGGCGGCGCGTTCCCCACGTGGCTGTCGCCGGAGCAGGTGCGCATCGTGCCCATCTCCGAGGCGCAGCTCGACTACGCGAAGAAGGTGCAGCGGGTCCTCCGCAAGGACATGGTCCGGGCGACCGTGGACGACTCGTCCAACACGCTGGGCAAGAAGATCCGTCTCGCCGCCACGAGCAAGACGCCGGTGGTCCTGGTCGTGGGAGCCGACGAGTTCGAGAACACGTCGGTCACCGTGCGCCGCTACGGCATCCGCGAGCAGGAGACGGTGGACCTCGACGCGTTCGTCACGGTCCTTCGGGACGAGATTCGTGAGCGCCGTCACGTGACGACGCTCGACTGACCCCCGCGCCTACGGGCCGCCGCTGCGCTGGCACTCGTCGTCGAGGGTGCGCGTCAGCTCGATGGCGAACGCGTCCGACGGGCCGGAGATCTCCACGTCCATGAAGCCCTGGTTCGTGCCGGGCGAGAACAGCTCGTTGTTGGAGTCGTGGGCCGCCGCCATGAGGACGTAGCTGCCGGAGGCGACCACCACGGTGTCCGAGTAGCCGTTCGCCCAGGTCCCGCCGCCCTGCCCGGCCTCCTCGCCGACATTGGGCCCGGTGGGGCAGCCGGCGTCGGAGTTCCAGTTCGCGGACTCCCAGAATCCGAACATGGCGTCCCAGCCGTCGGCGGTCGGCGCGTCGAGGCCGCTCGCGGCGTCGAACACGGTCACGTTGATGCCTTCGGTGGAGCTGGAGTCGTCGTCGTCCGCGCCGTCGTCGTCGTCCGTGGCGTCGTCGTCGTCCACGGCGTCGTCGTCGTCCACCGCGTCGTCGTCGTCCGCGCCCCCGCAGTCGGGGCTGCCCGCGCAGTCGGGATCGTCGCAGTCGAACAGACCGTCCGCGTCGTTGTCCGCGCCGTCGGAGCACTCGCCGGCGTTGGAGCCTTCGGTCCCGCCGTCGTCGTCGTCGTCCGTGGCCTCTTGAGGGCAGCCGGTGATGGAGAAGGTGAGCAGGGTCGCCGCGAGGGCGGTGATCAGCGTGAACAGTCCGCGGGTCATGGTTTCCTCCTGCGCGTCGCGCCCTCTCCCAGGGGCACCGCGCTCCGCAAAGCTAGCACCCCGGGGCGGGGACGTACCGGGCCCAAGCAGGGAGGGCGGCCCCGCAGGACCGCCCTCACGCTTCGTCTTCGGGATCCGGAGGCTCAGGGGCCGCCTTCGCCCCGGGAGCACTCCTGGTCGAGCGTGCGCGTGAGTTCGATGTCGAAGACGTCGTCCGCGCCCACCACGGTGACCGCCATCGAGCCCTGGTTCGTGCCGGGCGCGAAGAGGTCGATGGTGGTGTCGTAGGCGGCGGCCATGAGGAAGTACTCGCCCGGGTCGACGGCGAGCTGGTCCTGGAAGCCGTCGGCCCACAGGCCACCCTCGGACGGCAGGCCCGCGGGCTCACCGTTGGGGCAGCCCGTCTGTTCGTTCCAGGTCGCGGCGGGCCAGAAGCCCACCACCATCAGCCACCCGTTCTGGGTCGCCGCGTCGAGGCCGGAGGCCGCGTCCGTGACGTTGATCGTGATGCCGCCGCCGGCGTCGTCGTCGTCCACCGCGTCGTCGTCGTCCACCGCGTCGTCGTCGTCCACCGCGTCGTCGTCGTCCACCGCGTC
>Ga0209992_10000190_pt1 | contig 86201 bp, 77 predicted proteins | sample 2SBtaG_2_FD_182564 | JGI IMG/M metagenome (GOLD analysis project Ga0209992, IMG submission 182564) | Deep subsurface microbial communities from Kolumbo volcano to uncover new lineages of life (NeLLi) - 2SBTROV12_ACTIVE470 metaG (SPAdes)... | ecosystem: Environmental > Aquatic > Marine >... | reverse complement strand
CCACTCGCCCAGCACCGTGTAGCGCTGGCGGAAGAAGCGCTGGCGGGAGATGTCGTAGCGGCTCCAGCTGGCGTCTTGAGCCTGGCCCGCGCTGCGGTTGAAGAAGTGCACCATCTGGGCCCGGGGCAGCAGCTCGCAGCTGAAACCCTTGCGCCGCAAGCGCAGGCACAGATCGCTGTCCTCGTAGTAGAGCGGGTAGCCCGGATCAAAGGGACCCAGTTCAAGGGCCAGGTTCCGCTGCATCATCAGGGAGAAGCCAGACAGCTGGGTCACGGCCAGGGGAGCGGTCGCGGTCCACTGGGTGAGCGCCCGGCGCGAACGGGCCCGCGCATGCACCCGTCCCCAGGGAGCCCAGGCACGGGCCAGCACCTCGGACATCTGGTTGCCCAGGCTGGGCAGCTCGGTGGGCGGCAGCTGAAAGAAGCGACCCGCGTCGAGGTAGCTCTTGGGGCCCACCATGCCGCACTCGGGGTGACTCTCGAGATGCTCGACCATGGCCGCCAGTGCACCACGAAAGACCATCACGTCCGGGTTGGTCATGAGCACGTAGCGGCCCGATGCCCGGGCGCAGGCCTCGTTCATGCCCGTGGCGTAGCCGCCGTTCTGGGCCGAGCGCACCACCGTGACCCCGGCCTCTTCGAGAGCGAGCAGGTGCTGCTCCTCGTCGGGACCCGACGCGTTGTCCACGACGATGTACTCGAGCCCCTCGCCCGCTTCCATGCCGGGGAGGCGCTGCCTGGCCAGGTTTGCCACCAGCCCCCGGGCCATCTGGCCTGAGTTCCAGTTGACGATCAGGACGGAGACAACGGGCTGGTCAGTCATGAGGTCACATCCAGGCTGTGCACGGTGAAATCGTGGTCGAGCATGACCACTCCCGGCTGGTTCTGTTCCTGCTTGATCAGCAGGGGCTTGTCGAGCTGTCGGTGATCATAGAAGTGGATGCCCGTTTCATCGAGCAGGTAGCCCACCACGTTGTACTCGCCCTCAAGCAAGGCCAGGGCAGGCAGGGACAGACGGCCCCGATGCTCACCCGGTTCGAAGAGCGAGGGCAGATCGGTCTCGGTGGTCGTGAACGACGCCACCAGGATATTGTCGTTGCGAAAGATGGCCACGCCCAGGTTCAGCACGTGGCCCGGCTCGCGAATGACGAAGTCGATCTCGTAGGTGAGGTTCGTGCCCGGCGCCAACGTGTCGCCCACGGGCTCGCGGTCGGTGTCCGCCAGGAGCATGCGCGAGCCTGTCATGGCGGGCAGGCCCTCGCCGCTCACCTTGATCTTGCCCGCAGTGGTGGACTCGGGGTCGGTGGTCAGGGCCCGCTCGTAGTTGGCGTAGGCCACGGTGACGTCTTGGGGAGAGCCTCGCAGCTCGACCTTGCCATCCTTGACCCAGATGACCTCGTCGCAGATCTGGCGCACGTCGTAGAGGCTGTGGCTGCAGAACAGGATCGACTTGCCCGCCTCACGAAACTCGAAGATGCGATCGACGCACTTCTTCTGGAAGTACAGATCGCCCACCGCCAGGATCTCGTCGATGATCAGCACGTCGGGGTCGATGGCCGTGGCCACGGCGAAGCCCAGGCGCATGACCATGCCCGAGCTGTAGGTGCGCACGGGCTGATCGATGTAGTCACCCAGCTCGGCGAACTCGACGATCGAGTCGATCTTCTCCTCGATCTGGGCCAACTTGAAACCCTGCACCTGAGCGGCGAGATAGATGTTGCTGCGGCCCGTGAACTCTTGATGAAAGCCCGTGCCCAGCTCGAGCAGGCTGGCCACCGAACCCTGGATGGTCACGTTGCCGCCCGTCGACATCGACGTGCCGGCGAGCACCTTCAGCAGGGTCGACTTGCCCGCGCCGTTCTCACCGATGACGCCGAGGGCCTGCCCCGACGGCAAGCGAAAACTCACCCCGTCGAGAGCTCTGAACGAACGGTGGTAGGTCTTGCGGCCAAACGACAGGGCCTCTTTCAGCCTCGAGAACGAGGAGTCGTAGAGGCGGTACTCCTTGACCAGATTGTCGACGACGACGGCATCGTGCATGGCTCAGACCTCGTCCGCGAAGCGGCCCTTGCAACGGATGAAGAACCCGTAGGCCAACCACTGCACCAGGAAAGCGACACCTGCCAGCTTCAACAGGCGCACCACAGGGAAGGGCACCTTGCCGTAGCTGAAAATCGATCGGTAGAGATCGAGCAAGACAGCCATGGGGTTGTAGGACATGCACTCGACGGACAGGGCCGCGAAGTCGTAGGTCGTGGTGATGTTGTCCAGCTCGGCCCGTGTGTCGGCGATCCACTCCGGGCTGCCGTCCGCCTCAGCTTGTTCCATCTGGACTGAGAGCCGGGTGTACTCGACCTCGGCCTGCTTGAGGATCTCGCCAGGGTCGTAGAACACCGGCGTGGTGAACATCCAGAAGGTCACCAGCACGGGCACGGCCTGGCTCACGTCGCGCACGAAGATGTTGGCCGCAGACAAGAACATGGCCACGCCGTTCACGAACAGGAACTGCACCACCAGCAGCGCGGGCAACCAGAGCAGGCCCCAGGGCAGCCCGCCGTTCACGACCCCCTCGAGGGCCAGCAGGATGACGAAGCCCACCAGGAAGAACACGTGAAACACGATCGTCGTGTAGGTGGGCAACAGCTCGCTGGGGAAGGCGATCTTCTTGATCAGGTTGGCGTTCTCGAGCACCACGCCTGCGCCACGAGAGACCCCCTCGGCCAGCACCGTCCAGGGCAGGATGCCGGTGATCAGGTAGAAGGTCGAACGCCAGCCCTTGCCCTCCGCGTCGAAAGGCGCCAGGTCGTCGCCCAGGGGGATCTTCAGGATCTGGGCGAAGACCAGGTAGTAGATGGCGAACAACATGGCCGGCTGGATCACCGGCCACAGTCGACCAAGGATCGAGCCCTCGATGCGGGCCTTCAGCTCACGGCGCACGAAGGCCACCAGCAGCTCGCGGTGGTCCCAGATGACGACGGGCAGAAGGAGCGCGGAACCGAGGGTGCTCATGGAATCCAGGTTTGGGGGTGGCTGGTCAACCGCGGAAGCATACCCGCAGTTGGCCCGGCGATCACCTGGGCTTGGCAGGGCTCGCCATCAAGGCCCGGCGGGCGGCCCCCACCAGCCCGGCGTCGTCGCCCAGACGAGCCTCCAGCACGGGCAACCCGGTGCGCCCGGAACCGATGGGATTGGCCGTCACTCCCAGCCGAGCCGCGTCCAGCAGCTCGGGCAGGTGGGTGGCCAGACCGCCCCCCACGACGATCGTCTGGGGATCAAACATGTTCACCGCCAGGCGGGTCAGCACGGTCATGGCCTCCAAGGCCCGCCCCACCAGCTCACCTGCCGCCTGACCACCGGCCCGGTAGGCCGCGAGCAGGCCCGCCGTATCGTCGGCGATGCCCTGGTCCGAGGCAGCCCTGGCCAGCCCCTGCCCTCCCAGGACCGAGTCGTAGCAGCCCACACAACCCGCGGGGCAGGTGGGCCCGTCCCGGTCGTAGATGAGGTGCCCTGCCTCACCGGCCATGCCCCGCAGCCCCTCGATCAGGCGCCCACCGGCCACGGCCCCGAAGCCCACGCCGCTGCCCAGAAACAGGGCCACCAGGTGATCGCAGCCCGCAGCCCAGGCCTCGCCGAGGGCCGCTGCGTTCACATCGTTGACCAGGGCCACGGGCAGCGCGAGCCGCCGCTCCAGGGGCCCGGTCACGTCCAGATCGGTCAGCTCGAGGTTCGGGCTGACGGCCAGCCGTCCTCGGGGCAGGTCGAGCAGACCCGCCAGGGCCAGCCCTGCCGCCAGGGGCCGAGGCCCGCCCCCTGAGCTGAGCTCCTCGGCCATGGTCTGCACGGCATCCAGCAAGGCAGTGCCGTCGCCTCGGGGAGCCGAGGCCCGGGTGCGACGGAGCAGCGCTCCCTTGCCGTCGCAGAGCGCTCCCCGGAGATGGGTGCCCCCCACGTCAAAGGCCAGCACCCGTCTGGACTCAGGCCCCGGGCTCGGCTCACCCCCAGCCATCATGGAATCCAGGGAACAGGCCAGGACGCTGAGTTGATCAGCTCATCCTCGTACCAGGCCTCGAAGGCGGCCGAGAGGGCCTCTGCCTCGGCCTGGGCGCGCTCGTCGCCGCCGTCGGCCAGGCCACCGTCCAGCCGGTTTGCCCACGCGAGGGGGTCGTCGTCCAGGGAGTAGAGCGCCCGCCCGGGTCCGCCCCGCTCTTGGATCAGCAGCCAGTCGTTGCGCCGGCTGGCCTCCAGGTCGTGACGGGTGACCTCGTCGAAGGGGCGCAAGACCGAGTGGATGGTGCGGTCGGGCTGCTCGGGGCCGAAGGGTGGGGGCAGCCCTCCCGTGAGCGAGCCTGCGGTCATGACCCGTCCCAGGTCGCCGATCAGATGGGCCCCGTCGACCAAGGGCAGGGGGTGGTCGATGCGTGCAGGGGTGCTGACCCCCGGCCCGGCGATGATCAGCGGCACCGAGACCACCTCGTCGTAGAGGGTCTGGCCGTTGTGCAGCCCGTTGTGCTCGTAGAACTCTTGCCCGGCCGAGCCCACCACCACGATCAGGGTGCGGTCGAGCAAGGCCTGGCTGCGCAGCTCGTCGATCAGCAACCCCAGGGCCCGATCGACCCGGGTGACCTCGCTGTCGGCGGTCTGTCCCATCTCAAGCGCTGCGGCCTCTGCGGCGCCAGGGCGAGAGTCGAGCATGGCCAGACGGGCGACCAGGTCACCGTCGATGTCCCCCGGCAGCTGTTTCAGGTCGACAAGTTCTGACGTGTGCGGCGGCATCGCATCGTTCACGTGCATGGTCAGGAACCACTGAAACTGGCCAGCCTCTGCCAACCAATCGCAGGCCTCTTCGGCCAGGCTGGTCGCTGGCAGGGGACGCCAGACGTTTCGCTGGTAGCCCCGGTCGAGGCCCGTGGCAGGCGCGATGATGCCGGTGTTGCGGAAGCAGGCCGTCATGGTTCCGGCCCAGCCCGCCGACTGGGCCATGGTGGTCACTCTCGGCGACAGCACCCGCCCCGTGCGCAGGCCCACGCCGTGCCCGAGGGGCGACAGGCCGGTGAGCAAGGTGGCCACGTTCGGCAAGGGCCAGGACGACGGGGCGTAGAGATGCGAGTAGGTCAGCCCACGCGCGGCCAGGGCATCGAGATTGGGGGTCTGACCACGGCTGTATCCCGAGACACCCAGGCGATCGAAGCGCAGGCCGTCGACCACCAGCAGGAGCAGGTTGCGGCTGCGCTCCAGATCGAAGCCCTGTCGCATGCGCACACGTCTCTCGGTGACGTAGGCCTCGCGCAGGCCCACGAACAGGCTGTCACCGCCGATGACCTCGAAGACCAGTTCAAGAGACTCACCCTGGTGGGCCGCCAGGTCGAGAGTGATCAGCGCCTCTCGGGACGGCGTGCGGTCGAGCAGTGAGATGGCGTGGGAGTCGACCCGCACCCGGGCCAGCTCTTCGAAGCCGGCATGAACCGTGACCCAGGTGGGCTGCACCGAGCCCTCGTCTGACAAGCGGCCCGTGTGGGTCACCACCTTCAAGGTGGCTCGAGGGGGCACCTCGTCGAGGGCCAGCCGCACGGGCGCGCTAGGCACCAGCTGCAGACACAGGGGGCCCATGAGATCGACGCGGCTGCTGGCTTCCGTGGGCGGCGCCCGGACCAGATCAATGGCCGCCCCCGTGAGCAGGTCGGCCACGATGGACTCGACGGACACGGTGCTGGCCGTCTCGTCCACGGCCCTGCCGGAGGACAACAGGGCCACGTTGGCCACGTAGACCTGGCCCAGCCCCGGGCGCCCCCGGCCGTCAAGGGCGCGCAGCTGCAGTTCGATGGCCTCACCGGCCACGGCGGGCACGGGCACACGGTGTTCTGCCCAGGTGTTTTCAGAAGCGGTCAGGTCGGCCAGCTGCTCCTGTGAGCCATCTTTTCGCACCAGCCAGACGCCCAGATTGGGCAAGCCCCTCAGGTAGCCCTCGTGCAGGCGCAGCACGGGGTCGTCCCCGGGGACGGTCGTGAAGAAGCGCAGCAGGGCGTCATTCACACCGAGGGTCCAGGCCTCGCGGGTGCCGTTGGAGAGGGTGACGGATGTGGCCGCTTCCGGCGCCAGATCGCTGGTCAGCCGCAGGACGGCGTCAACCCGATAGTCAGGGGCCAGCTGGCTGGAGTACCAGATCCAGCCCGCCCCCAAGACCCCCACCACCAGCACCAGCCAGACCGCCGCCCCCATCGCCGCCCGCTCGGAGCGAATCAACCTTGTGGACTCCGGCCAGGTTCGGCCCGCACATCAATGAAGTAGGTCGAGAGCCGAGCCCGGATCTTCGCAGCCAAGAACTCTGCGTCGTCCCAGTTGTCGTGCCATTCTTCCCACTCGGCGGAGTCCCGGATCTGGGTGGCACGCATCCCGCCTTTCCGAATGACCTCTTCTCTCACGCGCAGGCGTACCTTCCATCCGGGGGCTTCCAGGCGATTGCTGATCTCGACGACCGCCTTGCGACGTGACGGACCCCGCACTTCTCGCACAGAAGTTCCGTAGAGCCACTCGCTCTCGAGCGAACCGCTGCCCGGATCGCCCGTGATGACGTGAAACCCCTCGCTGTCGAGCAGGTCGATCACCACCACCCAGAGATTGTCGTAGGCCAGGCCGTCGAAGCTCATTTCGGCCCAGAGCTCCGGGGTGGAGAGGCAGCCCGAGAGGGAGCCTGTCAGCAGCAGGGCAGCCACCGTTGAGACGAGCCAGCACGGGGCCTGGGCCTGTCTGTTGAGACGTCGAGCGCTCGTTTTCATTGCTGGCCCGTTCCGCGGCGGCGAAAGTGAAGCTGGATCGGCACATCTCGATACGGCAGCTGCTCCTGCAGGCGGTGCACCAGGAAGCGACGCCAGGCCTCCTCGAACAGGTTCGGCTCGTTCACGAACAAGCAGAGGGTCGGAGGGTGGACGGACACCTGGGATCCATAGTAGAGCTTGCCGATGCGGCCACGGATCGGTCGGGGTCGGCGCTGCTGGTAGGCGCTGCGCAAGACCCGGTTCAGCTCACCGGTGCTGACCCGCTGGCCCGCCTGATCGTGCAGCTCGGCGGCCAACTTGAAGGTGGCCGTCAGGTTCAGGTTCTCGACCGAGGAGATGAGCGAGATCGGCGCATGGGCCATGCCGGTCATGGTGCTGCGCAGGTAGGCCTCGTAGTCAGCAGGTTCTGCGGAGACCCGAGCCAGATCCCACTTGGTGACCACCAAGATCGTGGGGACGGCCAACTCGACGGCCATGCCACCGATCTGTCGGTCGATACGCCCCACATCGCGGGTGGCGTCAATCAGCAGCAGGGCCACGTCCGCCCGACGCAAGGCCCGCTCTGCTCTGGACTGGCCGTAGAACTCGACGGAGTCGCTGACCGTCTTGCGCTTGCGGATGCCTGCGGTATCGACGGCCACGAAGCTGCGGCCGTTCAGGGTGAAGGGCACGTCTACCGCGTCGCGGGTCGTCCCCGCCACCTCGGAGACGATCACCCGATCGTGGCCCACCAGGGCATTGACCAGGGTCGACTTGCCCACGTTCATGCGGCCCAGAATGGCGACGCACACGGCGTCGACGGGCCGGGGCGAGACGGTGACCACCTCACCCACCCGCGCCACCACATCTTCGAGCAGCACGGTGATGCCCAGACGCTCCTTGGCAGACACGGCTGCGGGTTCGCCGAAGCCCAGGGTGTAGGCCTCGGACACAGCCAGTTCATCGGCCCGAGCCTCGACCTTGTTGGCGATCAGCATCACCGGCTGAGAGAGGCGCCGCAGCCGCCGGGCGATCTCTCGGTCGAGGGACGTGAGCCCCTCTTTGGAGTCGACCACGAAGAGGACCAGGTCGGCCAGATCGAGGGCCGTCTCGATCTGCTGATCGATCTCTTGTTTGAGCAGGGCGTCGTCGACGATGCCGATGCCGCCGGTGTCGATCAGCTCGAGGGTCCGTCCCTCGATGTCGAGCAGGAAGCCGACCCGGTCGCGGGTCACACCCGACATGGGGTCTTCGATGGCGATGCGTCGGCCGGCCAGAGCGTTGAACAGGGTGCTCTTGCCCACGTTCGGCCGCCCTACGATGACCACGCTGGGGATGCCCAGCCCGCCGCGGATGCGGCCCGACGGCAGGGCGTCGGCGGACGCATCCCCCACCTCTGAGAAGCCTTGGTCAGGGGGAAGATCGAAATCAGACGGATCAGACACGGGTCTTGAAGCCAGGGAGGGTTCAACCTCGCCAGCACCTCTTCGGCCGAAGAACGGTCGGCCCGCGCTGGGTCGAGAACGAGGCATTGTGCCTGATCGGCCAGCCCAGCCCAAGCGGGCTCAGCGCACCTTGAGCTGCTTGTGCACCTGGGGCACCACCCGAACTGGAAGGGCTCGCTCCAGGAGCACATCGACCAGGGAGTCCAGGTGCCCAGGAGGCAGGGCGGGAGAGCCGCCCAAGGGGGTCACGGGCTGGAGAAAGACCTTTCGGCCTGGAGCGTGGCGGGCCAGCAGGTCTGCGGCGCGTCCCAGCTCGGCCTCGTTGACGTCGCCGTCGACGATCAGCTTGAAGAAGGTCTCGACCCGGTCGAGCACCCCCGTGCAGAGCACGGCCTCGTGTTCCTCCAGGCTGTGCTGCCGTCCCGTCGCTGATGGGAGCTTGATGTCCGCGGCCACCCAGCGCAGAGACGGCACCAGCCGGGCCAGGGCAACGCCGTCGAGGGCAGCGGTCTCGAGCATCACGTCCCGGCCTGGAAGGGCAGCGATCAGGGCCTGGCAGAAGTCCACCTGCTCGAGCGGCTCGCCCCCGGTGAGGCTCACCGAGGCAGGACCGCCGGGCCCTCCAGGGGGATCAGAAGAATCGATCAGGCCCACCAGCTGTTGCACGGTCAGGGGGTTTTCGAGCCGCTGTCCAACCCTGCCCTCGCCGCTGCCCTCGCCGCTGCCCTCGCCGCTGCCCTCGCCGCCGTGTCCAGGGGCGGCAGGCACAGCCACGGTCGCCGGCGCCTGGAAGGCCCACGCCGTGTCGCAGTAGCGGCAGTCGATCTGACAACCCGCCAGGCGCACGAAGACCTGCCGCTTGCCCAGCAGCAGCCCCTCGCCCTGAATGCTGCGAAAGACCTCGGCCACCTGCCCTCGACAGGCCTGGTCGGCAGGGCCATCTGCTGAGTTCGACGACGGGCTCACCAGACCAGCGAGCCCGGGTTGGAGCCCACGCTGGTCACCCGGCCGCGAACTCGGCTGCCACGGACCGCAGCGCCTCGACACCCCGGTCGAGGATGGAGTCGCTGGCAGCGAACGAGATGCGGAAGTGTGTGTCGGCGGCGCTGAAGGCCTTGCCCGGCACCACCAGCAGCTTGCGCTCCAGGCACTTCTCGATGAAGGCGTCGATCTGGGCCCCCGCCGGCAACCTGGGGAACATGTAGAACGACCCACCGGGAGAGGCCACGTCGTACACATCGCCGATGCCGTCGAGCATGCGCTGTCGCTTGCCCCGGTACTCGGCGATCTCTGCGGACATATCGGTCTTCAGGGCGGCCAGACAGGCGTGCTGGGCGATGGACGGCGCGCAGACGAAGCTGAACTGCTGCATCTTGCGCATGGAGTCGACCACCTCTTCGGGCCCTGCAGCCCAGCCCATGCGCCAACCGGGCATGCCATAGGTCTTGCTGAACCCACCCAGCACCAGCAGGCGCTCTTCGGGCACATGGCCGATGGCCGACACGTAGGGGCCGTCATACACGAACTCGTCGTAGATCTCGTCGGAGATCACCAGCAGATCGTGGCGGGCAGCCACCGCCCCCACGGCGTCGAGTTCGGCCGCCGTCAACGTGCGCCCCGTGGGATTGCTGGGGGAGTTGATCAAGATGGCCTTGGTGCGCTCGGTCAGCCCGGCCTCAAGGACGGCTTCGGTGAGCGCGTTGCCTGGGTACAGGTCGTAGGTCCCCCAGCTAGCAGAGACCATGGTGGCCAGCATGCCGTACATGACGAAGTACGGGTCGGGGATCAACACCTCGTCGCCCGGGTCGAGCACGGCCATGAAGCCCAGCATGAGACCGCCGGACACACCGGAGGTGATCATGGTCTCACGGCCAGCGAAGCCGCGGCGCTCGGCCAGTCGGGCCAGGACAGCCGCGTTCAGCTCGGGCAGTCCCTGGGTGACGGTATAGCGGTTGTGCCCGGCCTGGATCGCGTCGATGGCCGCGGTCTTGACCGGCTGGGGCACGTCAAAATCAGCCTGCCCGATGGACAGATTGATCGGGTCGTCCATCGAGGACACGAGCTCGAAGATGCGGCGGATGCCGCTGGCTTCAATACCCGCCGCGCGATGGGAGATTCTGGACACAGCAGAGCCTCAGGCTCGGTGCCGCCTACTTCGCCTTCTTCTTGAAGCTCGTGCGGACCTTGCGCAGACCATGGACCGAGTCGCCGCCGTTCCATTCGCCGTTCTTCTGAAGGGCCTCGAGGCGCTCGATGCGGGTCCACACGTTGCGCGAGCGGTTCAGGCCACTCTTGACCTTCAGGCTACGATGGATGGTCATGGGGTCACTCCTTGGGCAGCTTTGGGCCGGGCCATCGTCCACATCGGGAGGGCTCGGTCAACCGCAGGCCCCTGTCAACCGAGGGTCGACGGGGTGGGAGGGTTGGGGCCGGGGCCTCAGCCGTCGTTGGGGTGGGGATGGGAAACGATGCGGGCATCGGCAAAGGGGCTGGCCGAACCAGTGGGCCAGTCGTCGATGGCGCCCAGGCTGGCCAGGACCGACTCAAGCTGGCTCGCATCGGAGCTCCTGCCTACCAGCAGCACGCAGCTGGTCAGGCGCATGGCACCGGAGCCATCCGCCACCTGATCGCCGGTGACCAGCACGTCTGAGTAGCCCCGAGCCAACAGGGCGTCGAGGGCCTCCCAGGCACGGAGCTGGCCCTTCTCGCTGGGGCTGTAGCTTGCCGCCTGGATGGTGAACAGCTCGCCCCCTACGGCGGCCTGCTCTGAGCCGGGGCCGCCGTCGATCAGCTCAACGGCGCTGCCTTGCTTGAGCGGCTCGTCGCCGGACCAGTCGTGTTGCACGCCGACCCAGACCATCAGGGCCACCACCACCAGGCACGAGCCGTAGAGCATGAGCTGGGAGGCCGCCTTGAGGTTGCGCTTGCGCTGCACCCCGAACGGTGGCGCCGACAGGGGCCGAGGCTCAGGGGGCACCAGGGTGGTGGGCGCCCGGTTGGGGTCAGCTTGACCTCCCAAGGCTCCACCGTCTCTTCCCAGCCCAGCGTCCGGCGCTGCAACTCGCGCTGGCGTGGGCTCTGGCGCCACGGCCCGGCCCGGCTTGCCCTTCTGTGACTTGCCAGGCTTCTGGGAGCGCTTGCGCCGGGGTGGCTTGGGAGCCCGAGCGCCCGCTGAGGGTGCGGGCGCCTCGACCCGGGGCTCAGGCCCTGTGTCCGCCGGAGGCTCGCCGTTGTCGGCTGGGGCTGACGCATCATCGTCCCGAGCGCGAGAGGTGATGACCTTGCCCGCGATGGTGCGGCGCTCACGACTCGCCTGGTCGAAACCACTGGAGCTGGATCGGAATACGTCGAGTGGATGTTTGCTCGCCACGGTCAGACCCTCCCAGGGTTGATGAATACCGCCAGTGAGCAGCCTAGGCCATGGAAAGGGCTGTTTCTAGCTGCACTCAAAGACGATGTGGATCATCACCCCCAGCGTGCCCGGTTGTCCGAGCGGCGCCACTCTCGCCCGTGGCCTGCGGCAGCTCAGCGAGCCGTGCGCACCAGCTCGCGAAACAGCTCCTCTTCGTGCTCGAGAGTGCGCCCTGTGGCGCCGTGATAGGCCGCGCCCAGGGGCGCGTGTTCGAGGGCCACGATCCAGCGCACCAAGGCGCCCATGCCGTGGTGCCCCACGACGTGGTCGACGAAAGCGAAGCTCAGCAGGTAGCCCAGGCTCACCGCCTCTCGATCGGCCATGGACATGAAGCTGTCTGGCAGCTCGTCCAGGGCCGGTAGTGACTCCCGGGTCAGACCACGGCTGTCGAGGTAGCTGACCAGGCGATCGAGGCCCTGCCCCCTGCCATACTCCATCACCTGGGCCAGCCCTTCATTGACGAATGTCGGGCAGCGGGGGTTCCACTCGGAGACCATGAGGTGGGTGAACTCATGGCGGAAAGCGCTCTCGACCTGAGCCGCGCTCGTGGCCAGGTCAGCGATGGGCAAGCGGATCTTGCGGTCGAAGAGCCCCCCCACCCAGTCGTGGGTGCCCGTGACCGCCCGAAAAGCGTCCGGGGGATAGAGCACCACCAGGGCCTTGTGGCTGGGGAAGTCTCCCAGAGCGTGGCAGACCTCGACCCGAGCCCGCTCCAGCACCCCCACCAGCTGCAGGTGATCGCTGGCCGGGGGATGACGCACCACGAAGTATTCGGTCTCCTCGCTGACGTAGTCCCGCTCCACGGCGAGCTGGCGTTCGCTGCGAGACCGTCCCGTGGCTGCGGCCGCTGCCACCGTGGCGTCGCCATGGAGGGCTGCCAGGTCGTAGGCCACCAGGGCCTCGTCGAGGCGATCGAGCAGATTGAGCACATCGCCCCGCATGAGCTGGCCGGAGCCGCTCTCGGGATGGCTGGCCAGGACCTCGTCGAGCTGGGCCAAGGCCGCGTCCAACGAGAAGGCCCGCAGAGACAACGACGCACCGTGAAGACCGTAGGCACTCTGGCTGCCGTCCAGGGCCCAGGCTCGACGGAACGCTGCTCCGGCGGCCTCCATGTCATGAGCCGCCACCAGGCCCTCGGCCACCCGGTAATGGGCGAAGGCCAGGTTCTTCGTCAGCACCAGATCGTCCGGGGCCAGGCCGTGGGCCGACTCGAGCAGCAGCACCGCCTCGGCGGACCGCCCTTCGCTCAGGGCCGTCGCCGCCTGATCATTGAGGGCTTGGGCCCGGCTCAGCTCTTGGGGCGGCCGGCCACCGGCGCCTCCGGACGGCGCGCTGGTCCTGGGCTGGTCTGTTTCGCCCAGCCCAGGCAGGGGGGCCATCCTCGGGCTGCTCGGAGCGGACGGACCCGCCTCGGCCAGGGCGCCGCTCTCGCCGGGCGGACCCGCAAAGACAGCCCAGGTCAGCAAGATCACGACCAGGACGGCCAGGGGCAGGGCGATGGATTTCACGGAGTCGGTGTCTCGGCAGAAGGCCTCTGGCGCACGGCGTCCACGAAGAGCCGGTAGCTGTAGGGCAGCTCGTGCGCTGCGTGCAGGTCTCGCAGCTGCTGGTGAAACAGCTCGTAGACCCCGCCCATCTCATCGGCCCATGAGGGGTCGCAGAAGTAGAGCCGGCAGCCCAGGGGGCGACCCTCTCGCAAGGTGCACAGGCCAGACCGCCACCAAGGGCAGCTGCCGCCGGGCGCCTCGGGAACCACGCCATCAACCCCGGCCAGGGCGTGGGCCACTTCGAGATCGCTGGCCCAGAGCTGATGATCTTCGGCGGCGAAGTTGCAGCAGCGGCCCGACATCTCACAGCGGGGCTTGCGCTCGGCGAGCAGCTCATCGACCCGCTCGTACAGCTCGTCGAGTGCCGCCAGAGCCAGCTGCTGCCCTGTGCTCACCGTCGCCCCCGACGGCGGCGCATGCGAGCGAGCCGCTTGCGCAACATCTCCTGGGACTCTTCTTCAGGAGCCCCGCCGAAGTCGAGGTCTTTCTTGCCCTGGCTCTGGCGCTCGATGTCGGCGATCAGCTGCTTGGGGTCTTGGTAGCGATGATCTCGATCCTTGGCCATCATCTTCTCGATGAAGTAGTGCATGTGTGCCGAGATGCGGCCGCCCTTCGTGGCCGAGGCCGAGAGCCCTTCGAGCACGGCCTTCTGCACCAGCTCTTGGTCATCGCCACTGAAGGGCAGCTCGCCCAGGACCAGCTGGTAGAGCGTGGCCCCCAGGGCGTAGATGTCGCTGCGCACGTCGAGATCAGCCCGGCCTTGAGCCTGCTCGGGGGACAAAAACGCCGCCGTGCCGATGGTGGTGGCCCCGTCGCCGGCCTCGCCGTCATCGCTGATGGCGAAACCCAGGTCGATGACCTTCACCGTGTTGTCGGGGGTCACCATGATGTTGCCGGGCTTGATGTCCCGGTGCACCACGCCGTTTTCCCGCAGGTACTCGAGGGCCCGGGCCGCCTGCAGGACGACGTAGAGCGCCCCCTCTTCGTCGAAGACCCCGCCCTCGGCGATGGCTTCTTGCAGGGTTCGGCCCCCCACGGTCTCCATGATCGAGATGTAGGAGCCGTCGATCCGGCCCGCCTTGTGGCCCTTGATCACGTTGGGATGGTCGAGGCGCTGAAGCAGCTTGGCCTCTCCCAGGAAGGCCTTGACCATGGCCGGGTCACTGGCGATCTCGGGCTTCAAGACCTTGACCGCCAGATCGACCCCGTCTTTCAGCCGCCGCACGGCGAAGACCGAGGCGGTGCCCCCCTCGCCCAACTTGGACAGGTAGCGGTGGCCGGGCAGGGTCGGCACATCCTCGCCATCGGTGACCAGGTAGAGGGCAAAGCGCTCGGGGGACAGCAGGCCAGAGGCGGCCAGCAGATCAGAAAGGGGCTCAGGCTGCCCGGATTCGGCAGCCTGGCGGGCCTGGTCGAAGAGCTCCTGGACCGACTCCCGGCTCAAGACGCCTCGCAGCACAAGACGCCCCAGGACACGTGTTTCCGTGGCGGGATCAACGACCATCCATGGTCATCCTAGGGTGGTGGAGAGAAGCTCGAAGGGCTGGGTGGTCTCGGCCCGGAGGGAAGGATCGGCGCAGGTTGTCGGAGCTGTCCAAAGGTTTGGAGTCGTGTCCATCCGAAAGGGCCTCTGTGCAGACGCTTGGCAGCACCCGTAGCACACAGAATATACCTCAAGAGCCACACGACCTGCGTGCGATGTGGTGACAGGCAGGTACCCGGAGACCACCAGCAGATGTCACGACCGAACGAGAACGTCGTCCTGAAGTACTGCGAGCTCCTAGACGAGTTCATTCGCATCAAGCGGACGCATGACGACGAGCTGCTCACCGGGGCCGACCCCGATGAAGTCACCAGCCGCAGCAGCTACCACCAGCTGGTGGTCGACCGCTGCGTCGTCGACTTCGAAGCCCAGGTGCGCCCGCTCTTCGAACGGCACAACAAGGTCTATCAGAACGAGGCCCTGGTCGAGCTGCTCTACCAGATCTGCATCGAGGTGAACCCGCAGTTCGAGATCCACAACGTGACCCTGCCCACAGATGGCGCGGAGATGATCGACGGCGTGCCGGCCGAGGATGCTCTCGACGAGGGTTTCATGACCCCGGATCAGATGCGCGAATTTCAGGAGCGGGCCGCGAACATCAACGACGTGCTCTCTGCCCGAGTGGTGGGACAAGAGCAAGCGGTGGGCGCCATCGCCCACGCGGTCAAGAAGGCCGCGGTCGGCCTCAAGAACCCCCACAAGCCCATCGGCTCGTTTCTGCTCGTGGGTCCCACGGGCACGGGCAAGACCGAGCTGGCCAAGGCGCTCACCCGCCAGCTGTTCGGCAGCCTGCAATCCATTGTGCGCATCGACTGCAGCGAATACGCCCTGCCCCACGAGTACGCCAAGCTGATCGGCGCCCCTCCTGGCTACATCGGCCACAACGAAGGGGGGCAGCTCACCGAGGCGGTCAAGAAGGCCGGCTGCTGCGTGGTGCTCTTCGACGAGATCGAGAAGGCCCACGAGAAGGTCCACAATCTGCTGCTGCAGATCATGGACGAGGGCGCGCTCACCGACAGCAAGGGCGAGACCATTTCGTTCAAGCGCTGCATCGTGATCCTGACCAGCAACATCGGCATGGAAGACGTGCGCTCCATGGCCAGCCGGGTGGGCTTCGGCAAGAAGGGCCAGGCCGAGCTGTCCAGCAAGCAGGTCGCCTACACCATGGACCAGGCGGTGAAGGCATCGTTCAGGCCGGAGTTCATCAACCGCATCGATCAAGTGGTGCAGTTCAGGGCTCTGACCGTTGAAGACTGCCAGTCCATCGCCAGCATCCAGCTCGACGAGATGGCTGGCTACCTCGACCGCACCGGCGTCAGCCTGCGCTTCACACCCAGCCTGCGCCGGCACCTGGCCCTGAAGGGCTGGTCGGCAGAATACGGTGCCCGAGAGTTGCGCCGGTTCATCCGCGACCTGGTCGAGCAACCGCTCACCGAGCACCTGCTCACCGGGCACTTCAGCGCCGGGGATACGGTGACCATCTCCGTGCGTGGCAAGGGTAAGATCTCCATGAGCCGGCATCGGTCGTCCTCTGCCAAGGCAGCCAAGGCTGCCAAGACGAAAGAAGACTCCTGTGCCGTGCCCCACGCTCCGGGGCACAACGTCGCCTGACTTTCCCACGGCAGCCTGACCCCGGAGAGACACCACCCGGGAGATCCCTGCCATGGTCTGTTGCGCCGTCCTGCTCGCCGAGGGCTTCGAGGAGATCGAAGCGGTCACGGTGATCGATGTCCTCCGCCGCGCTGGCGTCGAGGTCACGACCCTGGGCACTGCCTCCAGGCAACCCACAGGCTCCCACGGCATGAGCCTCGTCGCCGACGGGCTGTTGGCCGATCAAGCCGACAAGACCTGGGACCTGGTCGTCCTGCCCGGGGGCATGCCCGGCTCGGCTCAACTCAGAGACGACCCCCAGGTGCAAGCGCTGGTCACGCAGCAGAACGCTGCGGGCCGAAGACTGGCAGCCATCTGCGCCGCCCCCATCGCCCTCTCCAGCGCAGGCGTTCTCGACGGACGCAAAGCCACCAGCTACCCCAGCTTTGCCGACCATCTCCCCGAGACCCGATACAGCAACGAGCGAGTCTGCGTGGACAACCACATCACCACCAGCCGATCCCCGGGCACAGCCCTGGAGTTCGCCCTGAACCTGGTAGCGCAGCTCACAAGCCAGACCCGAGCAGACGAACTGGCCGCTGAGATGCTGGCCACCCGACCGCCCGCCGGCTGAGTCAAACCCCAGCGGAGCGCCAAAGTCACCCTGATTCTCCACCGAGGAGGGCGCCCCTGTTTCTCACCAGGGGGGTCTGCAGCGAGTGTGGAGGCGCAGCCGACCCTGTCTGAGCGAAACGGCCCCCCTGGTGAGAAGCAGGGACGCCCGGCGCAACCACCACCAGGGATGACCCGAGACGTTCCTAGCCCACCACGCGTACGGCATAGATCGGCGGCAAATGCTCGCTCACCGTGGCCCAGCTGTCCCCCTGGTCCTCGCTCACCCAGAGCGACCCCGTGGTGCTACCGAAGGCGAGAGTCTGCCCCGAGCTGTCCACATCGAGGGCGTGGCGATAGACCAGATCGTAGGCGTGGCGCTGAGGGAGTCCCTTGCTCAGCACATCAAAGCTCTGCCCCCCATCACGGGTGCGTGAGACGACGACGCTGGCCCCCCAAGGATAACGTTGGTCGTCACGCACCGCCGGGACGAACCAGGCGGTCTGGGGATCTGCGGGATGGACCGCCACAGGAAACCCGAAGCAGCTCGGCTCGCCGGCGGTGATCTCCTGCCAGCTCTTGCAGCCGTCCACCGTGCGCCAGATGCCGTTGTGGTGCTGGGTCCAGAGCACGTCGGGGACGTCGCGACATTGAACGATGCAGTGGGGGTCCTGGATGTTCGGGTTGAGCTGCTCTTCGTCCGGCATGTACCGGGCCACCATGCCGGTGGCCTGCAACTCCCAGCTCTCTCCCCCATCGCGGCTGACCCACGCCCCGCCGCAGGACACGCCTACGGTGATGCGCCGGGAGTCTCTCGGGTCGACACAGATCGAGTGCAGCCCCGGCAGGTCAGCGCCTCCCCCGAACCACTCACGGCGCCGCTCGTCGTCCCAGAGCGCTCTGACCAGGGACCAGCTATCACCCCGGTCGTCTGAGCGAAACAGCCCCCCGGGGAGGGTGCCGCACCAGAGCGTGTCGGGCTGGTCTGGCCCCCCCGCCGCCAGGGACCAGATCAGCTTGAGCGACCAGGCCACGTCGGGCTGGCCCCCGGCTGCAGGATCGACGGGCTCGTCCGGCTGCTCGGGATAGATGGGCACCCCGACCTCGTGCCACTCCCCGCCAGGCTCCTGGCGATGGATCTTGCAGCCGAAGTGGCCATGGTCGAGGGCCGCGTACATGGTGCCGTCCCGAGGATCGGCAAGGACCACCGACACCGGGTCACCAAGGAACGCGACCTGCTCATCGATCTCCCAGGTCTGGGCCTCTCGGCGCACGGTGAAGAGCCCTTTGCGCGTGGCGACGAGTAGCGTGGTTCCCATGTGGTTCAGCCTCCCGAAAGTGCCTGCATGACCTGGATTTCGCTCTCTGGCCCCACGGAGTCGCTCAACCGATCACGGTCCACGAGGGGCACGCCGTTCACGAAGACGCGCATGTGCTGGCGCAGGCCGCCCTGGTCATCAAGCACGTAACCCCGAGCGCGAGAGTTCCCCGCGAACACTGCCGCCAGCACCTCGGCCACGGTTGTCCCCGACGCTTCGGTGGGAGGACAGGACACGTGGCGCTGGATGTTCGGGGTGAAGGTGACGGTCACCATGGCTCACTCCCTCGGGCAAAGGACCCCGGCGATCAGGGCAGGGTCAGCACGCTAAGCCCTGCCTCGGGCGCTCGTCAATCTGCAGTTCATGGCTGGGTCGGGGCTGGGGCCTGGCTGGCCCGTTGCGCGCCCGTCGCCCACAGGGGACGATGGAGCCATGATTTCCTCCCTGCTGGCCCCCCTGCTGCTGACCCTCGCCACCCTGGCCCAGACCGCCCCGGGCGATACCGCCACCGCCACCACGGCCCAGTCCCCTCAGACGGCCCCCGTCCCTCAGCCAACGCAAGACTCCCCCGTCCAGGAGTCCGAGGCGCCGCTCCAAGATCACGAGGTCGCTCGCATCGACGGCGTGAGCATCTCGGCGGACACCTTTTACCGCTACCTCTCTCTGGTCTACGCCCGCCTCCCTGAGGGCAACCAGGCCCTCGATCAGTTGCTGCTCGAGGAGATCCTTCAGCAGCGGGCGGCAGCGGCAGGCATCACGGTCGAAGAGGCCGAGGTCGACGAGGTCTTTGCCGAGCTCGACGCACGCGCGAGAGAGGCCACCGATGGCGCCATGGGCTTGGCGGACAGCGTGGGTCCCGAGCGGGCAGAGGCCCTGCGCCATGGCGTGAGCCTGGCCACGATGCACCGCAAGCTGGTCGCCCACGAGCAGGGCCTGGAGCGCCCGGCCGACGTGGACGACGCCATGCTGCAAGACTGGTTGGATCGGGCCTTCGAGACCGCAGATGTCCAAGAGGCCTCTCTGGGCGACGCCATCGCCGTGACCTGGTCTGGTGGCAGCCTGACCCGCGCCACGGTGGGTGCCCGCATCGCACAGATCCTCACGCCCGCCGATCTCACCGGGCTGCTCACCGAGCTGCTGGGCATCCATGCGATCCGCCATCGGGCGGCGGTCATGGGCATCGAAGTGACCCCCGAGGCCGCCGCCGACGAGCTGCTCGAACGACAACAGCAGGTGAGCAGCAACCCAGATGCCGCCGGCGTCAGCTACGCAGACATCGTGGGCCAGGTCTACCAGCGCAGCACCGCAGAGTTGGTGGCCAGCCCCAAGTTCGGGGCCGAGGTCCTGCTACGCCTCATGGTCGACATCGAATGGGACGAACCCAGCCTGGCCAGCCTCTTCGAATCTCAGCGCTCGCTGTTCCAGGAGCAGCTCGGTGGCCCGGTCGAGTTCGAGCAGGCCCGCTTCGCCGTGATCAAGAAGGTCCGCCAGGGCATGTACCAGCAGCTGCTGGCAGCCAGTAGTATCGTGCGTCGCTTCTGACCAGAGTCTCAGCAAGCCTCCCCTGCAAGCTTCCCCTGGAGCCCTAGACATGTTCATCGGCAAGGTCGTCGGTACCGTCGTCTCGACCATCAAGGACGAGAAGGTCGAAGGGCTCAAGCTGCAGATCGTCCAAGAGGTCGACGAGCACATGGCGCCACGCAAGAAGTACGTCGTGGCTGCTGACACGGTGGGCGCGGGTCCGGGCGATCTGGTGCTCTTCGCCCAGGGCAGCTCGGCTCGGCAGACGACCCTGACCGACGGTCGCCCCATCGATGCGGCCATTTTCGCCGTGATCGATTCGTGGGACGTGGACGACCGGTTGGTCTACCAGAAAGAGGGCCTGAGCCACGCGGGCCTCGATCCCGCCGAGGTCTGAGCGGTGCATCTCGGCAGGGTCATCGGGCGGGTGGTCGCCACCCGGCGCAGCGAGGGTTTGACGGGAGCGAAGTTCTTGCTCGTCCGTCCCCTCGACGAGTACGGCGAAGCCTGCGGACCCACCCTGGTGGCCTGCGACGTGGTCGACTCTGGCCCCGGCGACATCGTGCACGTGTGCGACGGCCGGGAGGCGACCTTGGCCTTGCCTGAGACGTTCGTACCCATCGACGCCACGATCGTAGGGCACGTCGAGCAGTTCTCCCATCGCAGCACCCGAGGTCAGCGACCGTGAGGATCTGCCGGGTTGTCGGCACGGTGGTGACGCCGGTACAGCATCCCTCCTATGACGGTCAGCGACTGCTGGCCGTGCGGCCGGTGGACCCCGATGACTCCCTTGCTGACGACAGGCTCTTCATCGCCGTCGATCGGGCTCAGGCAGGGGTGGGCGATCTGGTGTTGCTCATGGCAGAGGGCTCCTCGGTCCGGGACATCGTGGGCCAGCCTGAGGCCCCCATTCGCTGCGCCGTGGTCGGCGTGATCGATGAGGTCGCGGTGGACGGCGAGGTGCTGTACCCCGAGTCCTGATCGGCTGCGCCTGCCCCCGATCCACTCGCAGCCGCCCTCTCCGAGGCCTTCGCTGCGACCCTCTCGCAGCCACGAGAGTCCCCACGAAGAGGCCCTACGGGTCTGATCTTCCTAAATATGCCCTGATTTGAATATTTAAGGCCAGCTCCACTTCACTCCTGGGGGGGCCCGATCGATAGGGGTCTCTGTCCATTCTTCCGGGCATCACATGGCAACTGAGAGGAAGCCGAGCCGCACGCTGCGGCTCGACACGAATCTGAGCAAGTCGAGTGAGTGGAAGGGGGACCGCGAGTGATTGCTCGCGTGGAGGACCTGGACCGCCTGCCGGCTGTCCGAGGGTCACGTCACACACCATCGATGCTTGCCACAGGGCAGCACCCCATCGGAACGCAACTCATGAAGCTCACTCCGTCATTCTCACTTCTGGCAGCGGCCCTTGTGCCCCTGCTCGCAGGTGCCACGACGGCGCAACTGCTGACGACCAATCGGCCGACCAGTGGCGCCACCAACCCAGAGACTGTCAACCGCGAGGTCTCCTTGCAGTGGCTACGTAACGCAGGAGCCACCTGGGCCGGAGCCGAAGCTGGCGCCGGCGTCGGGCGCACTGTCTCAGCCGCTGGCGACGTCAACGGCGACGGCATGGACGACATGCTTGTGGCCGCCTACGAAACCAGCGACACGGCAGCCCCCGGAACGGTCTACGTGATCTTCGGGGCCGACCACGCCTTGCCCGAGTTGACCACTCTCGAGTCGTCCATCCTCTCGACCTCCACACCCCAACGGGGCGGCGGTCTGGGACAGATCGATGTGGGTGCGGTGGACGCACCGGGCTTCGCTACCCTGCTCGGCGCCCAGACTGGCGACCGCACCGGTGCTGGCCTGGCCGCTGCGGGTGACGTCAATGGTGACGGCATCGACGACCTGCTCGTCGGCGCCCCTCGCTTCGACGGCGCGGCTGGCCAGGACACCGGCGCCGTCTACCTGATCTACGGCACCACCAACTGGCCTGAGACCATCGAGTTGTCCCAGCTGACCTCCACCCAGGGCACTGTCATCGAGGGTCGCAAGTACAACGACCGCCTCGGTGGCGCAGTGGCCGGCGTGGCCGACATGAACGGTGACGGCAACGACGACATCGCCATGGGTGCCTACAACGCCACACCGCCATCGGGCGGCGGCGGCTTCTCCATCCTGCCGACCCAGGCTGGCCAGACCTTCGTGGTCTTCGGCGACAGCGCCCTCGGCGCCAGCTTCAGCCTCAAGGGCATGGGCTCTGCGGGCATGGTCATCAACGGGGACAACTTCGGCGACCAGTCCGGTCGTGCGATCGCCTCTGCTGGTGACATGAACGGCGATGGCCTGGGTGACCTGATCATCGGCGCCCGTCAGCACAGCGCCATTGGCCTCCCCGACAGTGGTGCTGCCTACGTTGTCATGGGCAACGCCGCCCTCGGTGGCCGCCTCGACCTGGGCACCTTGGCCGACGCTGGCATGACCATCATGGGCGTGGAAGCTGGTAGCCATCTGGGCTGGGCCGTGACTGGTGGCTCGGACATCAATGGTGACGGGTACGACGACATCGCCATCGGTGCGCCTGACTACGACTCGAGCCCCTTCGGTGGTTCGAACGAGGGTCGCCTGTACACCGTCTTCGGGGCGCAGACCATGCCCTCGAGCCTCGATCTCTCCAGGCTCAACGAGCCCGGCCAGGTCAACACCGGTGGCCCCCACGGCGGCTTCGTCCCTGCGGGCAGCGGCGGCTCAGGACGCGTCTCCGGTGCTGGCACCACAGCCCAGAACAAGCCCCTGGGCGGTTCGGTCGTCACCGGCGCCGAGATCGGTGGACGGGCCGGCTCGGTCCTGGCCCTGGGCGGTGACATGAACGGCGACAACTTCGGCGATCTGCTCATCGGCTCCGCGGCGAACAGTGACACCTTCCTCGTGCACGGTTCCCTTGCTCCCCCGGTAAACCTCAACCTGGCCAATCTCTCTTACCGTGGCCTGGTCCTCGAGGGCGTCAGCAACAGCCAGTCCCTGGCCTTCGTTGGCGACATGAACGGCGACAAGTTCGACGACTTGGTTGTGGGCAACAGGAACGACCTGCACCAGCGCATGTACTCTGCGGGCACCGCCACCCTGTTGAAGGGTGCGTCCCACATGCTGCAGGCGACTGGCCAGCTCGCTGGCGGGTCTGTGTTCGAGATGATCGTGCACGGCACAGCGAACCAGCCTTGGCTGCTGATGGTGTCAGCCAGCTCACTCGACCAGGCCATCTTCACCGGCCGTGGCGCCTGGTGGCTGGGACCTCACTTCGACGTCCTGAACAAGACCCACGGCGACAACGGTGAGACCTTGATCAGCGTGGCCATCCCTGCCGTCGCCATGGTCAATGGTGCGACCGTCTACTGGCAGGCCATCGAAGCCTCGACCGGCCGGCATCTCGACCTGACTCAACTGCTCGAAACCACCGTGGACTGACCCTCCCTCAACGCGTGTTCAAGCTGACGGCGGCCTCGTGGGGAGATCCCCCACGGGGCCGCCGTTCTCGTTGTGCCGCCTCTGCGCAGCTCATGGCCGAGGCCCTGTGCCTGCACCTGCGGTCAAGCGGGATCCGCAGAAGGGCAGACGAAGCAGACCGTGGCAGCAACCCCTGAGCGAATGGCCTGTAGCCGACGATGAAACAGGTGCCCCGCTCCGGGGACAGGAGTCACCAGGTGAGGTCGATCGACGGTGGCCAGCCAGTCCTGCACCGCCTGGGCAGAGACCAGCTCGTCCTCCAGGGCGTAGATCACCGAGAGTGGCTTGGCGGATTCCAAGGCTGCGCTGAAGTCGTAGAAGTTCACCGGCGGAGCCACCGCCAGCAGCCCGGCCACCCGCTCATCTTGCGCGGCCGCGCCGATGCCCACCCAGCTGCCGAACGAGAAGCCGGCGACCAGCAGCGAGCCCACACCTCCGCCGACCAGCTGGGCGGCATGGTCCATGGCGGCCCGCACGTCACTCTGCTCACCGACGCCGTCGTCGTGTCTGCCCTCGCTCTCGCCGACCCCGCGAAAATTGAAGCGGATCACATGCAAGCCCAGGCGTGTGAGGGCCTTGGCCACGGTGAAGACCACCTTGTTGTCCATGGTCCCCCCGTGCAGAGGGTGAGGATGGCAGACGACGGCCGCCCGTGGCCCCCCTTGGCTGAGCGGGCCCTGGGGCAGGTCATGAATGGCCGCCAGGCGGCCCGCGTCGCTGTGGAGATCGATTTTCGGCATGGGCGCCTTCTAGCACGCCAACCCCTGGCAAGGCCACCGCACGGCGGACAAACGCGCAACTGACCGCTTTACTCCGCTTGGGACCGCGCCGATATGAAGGGCAGTAGTCTGCGATGGATTGAAGGGCGCGTTGCGTTGCCGCCAGTGTCCATGGCCTCACCCTTGGTACAGCATCATGACGACTCGTTTCCTGGCCACACTGGCCCTCACTCTGCTGGTGCTCACGCCAGACGCTGCATCTCAAAGCAATCGTGTCATCGAGCTGGAGTGGATCCACTCCGGCGCTGCTCGCTACGACGGCCCCAGCGCTGGCGACCTCGCCGGCCGCGCTCTCGGTCCGGCCGGTGACGTCAATGGCGACGGCTTCGACGACTTCATGGTCTCGGGCTACGACATCGGCTTCCTCGACGGCCCGGGCCAGGTCTGGCTCGTGTACGGCACGGCGTTCGGCCTCCCAGAGACCGCGGTCCTCGGTGCTGACGTGACCCTCAACGGCAACCAGAATGCAGACTGGGCAGGAGTCTCCGTCGCTGCCGCTGGAGACGTGAACAACGACGGCTTCGACGACGTGCTCATCGGCGCCTCCCGCTGGGACGGCACGCTCGGTGCAGACTACGGCCGGGCCTATCTGGTCTTTGGCGGAGCCGCCCTGCCCTCGTCCATCGCCCTGGGCAGCCTCAACGCCTCCACCGGAGTGATCATCGAAGGCTCGTCGTTCAGTGAGCTCGTGGGCGACCGGGTGGCCGGACTGGGCGACGCGAACGGCGACGGTTTTCCAGACCTCCTGATCGGCGCTCCGGGCATCGCGGCCGGTGGCGTGAACCTCTCCGGCCAGGCCTACATCGTCTACGGCGGACCTTCCCTGCCAGCCGTGGTCGACCTGGGCAGCCTCTCTGCCAGCGACGGCGTGATCATCGAAGGCATCTCGTCGGGAGACCGTTGGGGTAGCTCGGCAGCCGCTGCCGGCGACGTCAACGGTGACGGCTTCGCAGACGCCATGATCGCATCGTTCTTCGCCAACCCGGCCGGCAAGAACAACGCAGGGCAAGCCGCCATCGTCTACGGCGGCCCGTCGTTGCCCGGCTTGATTGACCTGGCTTCACTAGGGTCGGCCGGCGTGCACATCAACGGGGACAACCCTGGCGACGCCTTGGGCTTCAGCTGTGCGGGTGGCGGCGACGTGAACGGCGATGGCTTTGATGATGTCATCGTCGGCGCCGACGACTACTCGTCCAAACGGGGCCGGGCCTATGTGGTCTACGGCGGCATGTCCCTGCCCAACTCCATCAACGTGGGCACTCTGGGTAGCGCGGGCATCGTGCTCACCGGTGCCCTCGCCGCCGACGAGGCGGGACACGCGGTGGCCATGGGAGGTGACACCAACCGTGACGGCTACGCCGACTTCGCCGTGGGCTCACTGAACGCCGACGGCAACGGCAGCTCGTCCGGCGAGGTCTACATCATCAAGGGCGGGCCGGCCCTGCCCGCGACCTTCGATCTGGGTGCCATCTCGTGGCGCGGCGAGCAGGTCAACGGCGCCACCGCTGGCGTGCGCGTAGGGGACACCCTCTCGTTCCTGGGCGACGTCAACGACGACGGCTTCGGAGACTTCGGCCTGGGCACGCGCTTCGCCGACGACAACGGCGTGGACGCAGGACAGGCCTGGGTCCTCCCCGGCGGCTGCCACTGGATGATCGCAGAGGGTTCGCTGGCCGAGGGCGACACGTTCACCCTGAAGGCCTACGGCAGCCCCAACGCCCAGTGGCTCAACCTCTTGTCCACGGGGAAGCACCCCCTGCCCTTCGAGACCAGCAAGGGGCCCTTCTGGCTGACCAGCCCGTTCTTCGAGCTGAGCGTCCTCTCCTTCGACGCGAACGGCGAGGCCAGCCTGCCCGTGACCATCCCCACGGGCTTCGGCCTCTCAGGGCTGCCTGCGTACTGGCAGTTCCTCCAGACCCCCATGGGTTTTCACTGTGACCTGAGCCGACTGTTGATCACCACCGTCGAGTAGACAGCCCTCGTCAGCGAAGACGCGCCCTGTCCTGATCTCCGTCAGCTGAGGCTGGCTCTCGGGACAGGGCGCGACGGCCGCGGGCCTCGCAGCGACGGGAGCTGGCCAGGGCCTCGCTGAGCATGGCAGACAAGGCCCTGCGATCCCGGGCGGCTCGCCCACGACGCGCCAGTGACCAGGTGGCCGCCAGCACCTCGTCCAGGACGCAGGGCTTGGCCAGAAAGGCGTCCACCCCCACGGCGAAAGCGGCGGTGCGGGTGCGGCTGTCACCTCGTCGGGACAGGACCAGCACGGGCACCTCCTCTGTAGCCCTGTTGTCTTTCAGGGCCTCTGCTGCCTCGAAGCCCGTCATCCCCGGCAGGTCGAGGTCGATGACCACCAGATGAGGCGGGGCTGAGCGGGCCATGAGCAGGGCCGGCTCCGCCCTGTCGAAGACCGTCACCCGGGCTCCGTGCCGACGCAACAGCCGCACCACTCCACAACGGGCAGCCTGATCATCGTCCACGAGAAAGACGTCGAGGAGCGGCTGGGCGACCACAGGGTCTGCGCTGGGTGCTGTCGGTCGGGCGGGCACGGGGGGACTCCTGCGCGGGGCATCAGCCAGCCCGAGACTCTCGGGCTGCCAGCGCCACGACGCCCGGTGAGCTGCAAACTAACCAGAGGAGGCCGTGCCCCCTCTCGCCCTGGAGCCTTTCAGTCCCGGGCCACCTCGCCGCGCCAGCCGTTCATTCCGCCCTGGACATTGAAGACGTTCAGGTAGCCCCGCTCGGCGAGCATGCTCGCGGCAGCTTCGGAGCGACTCCCCATGGCGCAGATCACGTAGATTCTGCAGCCATCTCGGCGCACACCGTGGAGGTCCTTCTCGAACGTCTCCATGGGCATGTGCACCGCCCCGGCGATGTGACCAGTGTCCCATTCTTGAGCGTTGCGCACATCGATCACATACGGAGGCTCGCCGGCGTCAAAGCCAGCGGTCAGGTCTGCCACCGTGGCCGAACCATAGAGGCGCTTCTCCCGCACCATCAGCGGATCGATCTCCACGCCCTTGGCGAAGCGCTCCGAGACCTTGTGCAGAAAGGTCACCGTCTTCTCCAGCTCTTCGAGTTCTTCCTCGCGCCCCATCATGCTGCGGCGCAACTCGCCCACCCGGTCTTCGAGATCATTGCAACGTCCGGAGACAGAGCGGGCATAGAGGACCGCCACGAGGGCGATGATCAGGGCTGCGGTCGACATGAGAGATGAACTTCCTGGGCAGAGAGCAACGAGCGACGGCGCGAAGTGTACCGACTCATGGCGAGCGGGCTGCGGCTGTTTGGGAACATGGCGCGACCAGCGGCAGAAGGCCACTCGTTCATTCGACCCGGCGCCACGATGAGGCCGACATGTGGATCGCCGCGGTTGTCCAAAGAGGAGCTGTCCCTGCACAGCCTGTGCGCGCGGCACTTCACGTACAAGCTGTTAACCTGCTCGCCATGAGCCGCCCCACCGGATTCGACGATCCACTGATCATCAGTCGCCTGATCTTGGGCTGGTATGACGCCCATCGCCGTGAGCTGCCCTGGCGTGAGACCAGCGACCCCTGGGCCATCCTGGTCAGCGAGATCATGTTGCAGCAGACCACGGTGGCGGCGGTGGTGCCCTACTACGAACGCTTCTTGAAGCGCTGGCCCTGCCCAGCCGACCTGGCTGCCGCTGCGCAAGACGAGCTGCTCGCCGAGTGGGCAGGCCTGGGTTACTACGGGCGGGCCCATCGCCTGCAGGCCGCGGCGCAGGTGGTGGCAGAAGCTGGCGGTGTCCTGCCAGAGACTCGACAGGCCTTGTTGCACCTGCCGGGCATCGGCGATTACACCGCGGCGGCTGTGGCGTCCATCGCCTTCGGTGAAGCGGTCGCGGCCATCGACGGCAATGTCGAACGGGTGCTCTGCCGCTTCCTGGCCGAAGAGGCCAATCCTCGTCAGGCGGCCACCCGGCGCAGGCTCCGCGAGCTCGCAGAGACCTGGCTCGACCCCGATCGCCCCGGGGACAGCAACCAGGGGCTGATCGAGCTGGGCGCCACGGTCTGCCGCCCCCGTTCGCCCCACTGCCACGTCTGCCCCTTGGCCGATCGCTGCCAGGCCCTGGCCATGGGAGACCCCGAGCGCTTCCCCAGGCTGCCTCCCCGCCGGGCCACGGTGCGGGTCACCCTGGTGGCGGCGGTCATTCAGCGCCGGGGGCGATGGCTCATGAGCCACCGCGAGGCCGGTCCCAACAAAGGCTTTGCCGAGTGGCCGTCGGTCACCGTGCCCTCGGAGCGTTGCGACGACCGCGGCCGACCGCTCGATTCCTGCGCCGAATGGCTGAGTCAACTGGCTGACGTCCATGGCCTGGGAGTCAGGCCCCAAGAGCTCCTCGATGCGCTCCGGCACACGATCACGCACCACCGCATCACGGTGTATCCGTTCGCCGCCCGGTTGATCTCGGGGCGCCTCTCAGGAAGCCTGTTCTGGTGGCAGCCCGAGCGCCAGACACCACCACTGACCACCGCCGCCCGGCGCATCCTGAGCGCGGTCACCCCCACAGCGGAAAACACCGAGACAGCTCCATGACCGCACCCCGCACCGGCGAGGTCCTCGCCCTTCGCAACGCTGCAGCCTTCTGCCGCCATGGCCTGCGTCAGCTTGTGGCTGTCAGCGGCCACGACGCCTTGCCCTGGCTCGATCGCCTGCTCAGCCAGCCCGTGGCGTCGATCTCCCAAGACCGCGCCGTTGCCGCCGTGTTCATGGACGGCAAGGGACGCCTGCGCGCTGACGTGCGCGTGCTGGCCCTGGACGATCCACACCAGAGGGTGTGGCTAGAGCTCCCGGCCGACGACGGCAAGTTGCTGAAGCTACTGGACATGTTCGTGATCCAGGACGACGTGGCCCTCTCCTCAGCCGCGGGACAGCTCAGCCTCGTCACCGTTGCCGGACCTCAAGCTGGTGACGTCCTGAGAGCAGCTGCAGTCGAACTGCCCGAAGCTGATCGCATCACCCACACCAACGACGGCGTGGCCGCTGTCTGCTCGCGCCTCGCTGGCGTGCCTGGCTACGACCTGCTGGGCAGCGACGAGGCGCTCGATCGCCTGCTCGCCGGCCTCTCCTCGCAAGGCCTGGCCGAGGTCAGTGTGGCCGCCCTCGACTGCGTGCGCATCGCGGCGGGTGTGCCCTGGTTCGCCAATGACCTCGCTGGCGACGTGATCCCCCTTGAGGCCCTGCTGGACGATCACGTATCAGTGACCAAGGGCTGCTACCCCGGGCAAGAGATCGTGGCCCGCATCACCAACCGGGGACAGGTCTCCCGCAAGCTGGTGCGGCTCAGTGCTGCAGCAGGCTCAGCGCCTGCACCGGGCACAGAGCTGCAGGGATGTGGCCAGAGCGAGGGCAAGAGCGGCGGCCTGGTGACCTCGTCGTGCATCGACCCGGTCGACGGCACGGTACACGCCCTCGGCTACCTGCGCAGGATTTTCTGGAAGTCCCAGACACAGGTCACCGCCGCCGAGCAGACCTTCGAGGTGCACAGCCTGGACAGTGACTGAAGTCCACAGGGCTCGCAAGAGACAAGCGCTGAGTCAGGGCGCACCGTCGAAGATCAACTCGTCCACGGACAACCGTACCGCGGCGTAGTTGCCACCGGCAGCCACCACAAAGGCGGGCTTGTCGAACTCAATGGGCAGGGGCGCTTCGAGTTGGGCTCGAGGCGGACGAGGCGCTCCTGCAGGCCAGACGCGCACGGTCACCTGCTCACCATCGCTGGCCAGCTCGCACCAGTGTTCGCCATCCAGCCCGGCCAACTGGTGTTGATAGTGTGCGGGTGGTACGGACAAACCCAACCCACCTGAGCTGTCGATGGCCAAGCTCACCCCGTGTTGCCAACGCTCCACTTCGGGCAACACTCTCAAGGACGCGCTGCGCAGGGCCAGGGGGCGCAGGGTCTCCACGGTGAACTTCGCCTTCAGCAGGAAGGCCCGCCCCTCACCGCCCACGCCGTGCCACGCCGAATCCATGTTGCTGCCGTTACCCTCGCCGCCCGTACAGACCAGGCGGCCTGCAGCGAGGGTGCAGCTCTCGGGCGTGCCCGGGTCGCTAGCAACCTTCAAGGGATGGGCGTTCACCTCCACCCAGCCCGCACCGACAGAGTCGCCATCGGGGCGCTCGAAATCGTCCCGAAATGAAGGGGGATGATCTGCCGCAGCGAGCCACGACGGCTGCTTGCGCATGACCAGACGAAAGCCCACGTCGACCACCGGCCTGTTGCCCACCCCACGGCGAGAGCGGGTGTTCATGCGCAGGGTGTCTCGATCAAGGTACGAGCCACCTCGGACAGCGAACACCGCACGCTGGGTTTCGAAGGCAGACTCTGTGCGCTCTGCCACGGAGCCCGCCAGATCGTGGATACCGAACACGGAGACATCGGCTGCCCCGAGCCCCACCACCTGAGGCCAGAGTTCTGGGTCGCCGTCCAGGTCGAAGTGGGCGTCTACACATTGGCCCACGCGGTAGTCATTGCCCCAGGGATAGAGCCGGCCGTCCGCCCCTCTCGCAGCGCGCTCCCACTCGGCATCGGTGGGCAGGGCCAGGTACCAACCGGCCGGCTGAGGTGCCAACACCTGGGATGCGTAGTCGACAAACGCGCCGACGTCGTCCTGGGACAGGCCCCGGGCTGGCCAGGCCAGGTCTTTCACTTCAGGCCCGGCCTGCCAATCACCGCCAGCACCGCGCCGCACCTCAAGGCTCTGCAGGTTGTCAGCGTAACGAGGCTTCAACATGGTGCTGCTGTCCAAGGAGATGGGACTCATCGCCCGCGCGTCGTTCAGGCAGTCGAGCACCGCCTCCAAGGTGACCTCGAAAGTCTGCATCCAGTACTCGTCGAGCCACAACCACCGTGGTCGGGCCGCCCCCACCAGGGACGCACCGCTGGGGATGTGAGTCCAGCCAGGCGGGCGAGCGTCCAGGGCTGGCAGGGTCACATCGACGGTGGACCATGGCGGCGCCAGGTCTGGCTCGTAGGAGGCCAGCATGGCCGCAGCTCGGGACCGCACCACCACCGGCACGGCGGTGGGCAGCCGCCCATGCAGGGCCAGCTTGACCAGGTAGCTGCCCTCGGGAAGTAGCAGCCGCTGATGGGGAGTCAAACCCGCGGCCAGCACCTGACCATCCCGGACATCAACGACCTCGAAGGCCGCACCCGGCGGGTCGGTGGAGATCGACAAGGGAGAGGGTTCCATCAAGCCCGTCAGCAACTCGGGCGGCGGGCCCAGAGCACGGAGCCGCTGCACCAGACCCCCGTGGAGTACCGGGTCCAACACGTCGCGCTGCTCGACAAGACTGCGCTCGATACGGCTCCGCAAGACCTTGCCCATGAGCCGCTCCGCGCCGCCGCTCCCGCCCACGAAGCCAGCGGCCTGAAAGGCCTGGCTCTCAGCGACCTCGAGTTCATGGTCGAACAACACGCGCAGTTCGTCCCGTTGCGCGTTCAAGGTCAGGCTCAATCGTTCGTCTGCAGAGCGCAAGAGACGCAACCCCGTGGGATCTTCCAGGCCAGACAACTCAACCTCGCAAGCGAGCAGGGCCTGGCCCGCAGTCTCCGCCGCGGCCCAATGGGTGCTGGCCTGATCGACAAGCCGCAGCGCCCGCAGGTGATCGAAGCTGGCGAGGCCCCCAGCGGCGAGGAGCAGCACCACCGTCACGGCTACGGCCAGGGGATGTCGGCGACACGAACGCCTGGCCAGTTGCCACCAGCTCGGCGCCCGGGCTTCGATGGCGCTCCCCCGGGCGCAGGCGGCGAGGTCGCGGGCGAAGGCGCCTGCATCCTGGTAGCGATGATCTGGGTCGGCGTGCATGGCCATGCGCAACACGGTGAGCACCTCTCGACTCACGCCGTCGACTGGCGCCGGGCCATCGCCGCTCTCGATCTCGACCAACAACTCGCGACGGCCCGCAGCAACGAAAGGCCTGGCCACCGCCATCAGTTCGTAGAGGGTGACGCCGAGAGCGTAGACATCGCTGCGAGCGTCCACCGCAGCGCCGTCGATCTGTTCCGGGGGGGAGTAGGGCAGAGTACCCAGGAACGCTCCGGTGGCCGTGAGCGTCTTGTCGTTCTCACCGATGGCCAGGCCGAAGTCGACGATGACAGGGACGCCCTCTGGCGTGAGCATGATGTTCGCCGGCTTGATGTCGCGATGAACGACTCCGTTCTCGTGTGCATGGGCGAGCCCCCTCGCCAGGGCCACGCCCAAGGCGAGCACCCAATCGACGTAGCTGCCAGCAGGGCCACCCCCTCCCTCGAACGAGGAGGCTCCCGGCACCAGGGTGGCGACCTCGCTGGCCCATCGCGGACGACCGTCCCGCCGGGCCAGGGCCAGCAGCAGCTCTGACAACGACACGCCGTCCACGAACTGCATCACCGTGAACGGCTTGGCAGACGACGAGCCGGGATGAGCGGCGATGAGCGGCACCACATTCGGGTGGTCGAGCCGCCCCAGGGCCTGGCTCTCCCGGGCGAATCTGGCCAACGCCTTGTCCGAGGGCATGAGGTCATCGAGGACCTTGATCGCCACGCGCCCCGGCTCGCCATTCAGGGGCTCGGCCTCCAGCACCACGCCCATGCCTCCCCGCCCCAGCTCCCCCAGGACGCGATAGTCGCCCAGCACCTGGCCCAGCAGGCCGACGGACTGGGGCGCAGGCAAGCCCATGGGCCCCTCGATCTGTTCTCGCTCAGCCCAGTCGAGGGTGCGCATCACTGCCAGGTCGAGCTCTGCCTCCTCGGACAGATCGAGCGCCTCGTCATCGCGCGGGGCGAGGGCATCGGTCGACGGGCGGGTGCCGCCGCGCGGCTGCTCGGCGCTCACGAACCGGCCTCACGATCGGGGGGACGATAGCGCCGCTGCAGCGCGCGCCGAGCCCGGTCGTAACGTTTGCGCACCGTCGCGGCGGGCTGCTCCAGCTGGCGGGCAGCGCTGGCCACGTCGAGCCCTTGCAGCGCGATCAGCCGGACGACCTCTGCGTACGCGGGGGGCAGCTCAGCGATCAGGCGCTCAAGCCAGCGGGTGGTGTCGCGGCGAGTGACCGGCCCGGAGGAGCCGCTGTCGGCGGCCAGGCCTTGCACCCAGTCTGGCACCACCGAGCCCCCAGCCTTGTGCCGATGCTTGCGCTGCTCATCGAGGATGCGCCGGGTGGTGGTGCGCCAGACCGAGGGCAAGAAATCGTCGAGCTGCGCATCGCCCGGCAGGCGGTCGAGTGCCTCCAGACTCTTGACCAGCACCTCCTGGACCACGTCCTCCGGATCGACCCAGCGCTTGAGCCGTCTGAACATCTTGCCCCGGGCGTAGCTCACCACCCAGGGTCTGAGCCAGACCAGGAAGGCATCTCGGGCGGCTCCATCACCACTCAACGCAGCGGCAAACAGCCGCTCGCCGATCAGTCGATGATCTTTGCCGCCCCCAGCCACTCTCGTGCCTCCTTCGTGCCTGCCTGCACCGCCAGATGGGTTGGTTTGCCAGCTTATCAGCGGCTCTCGGAGAGACCCTCAAAACATCCCCTCATGTGGCGCTATCAACCACAGCTCAGATTTTTGTCCAAAAAGGTGTCTCATTTCGCCGTCGTTCGACGCGTTTACGGGTAGCGGACGTGCCCGTCCGCCAAAGAAAGATGGGTCAGCCGTTCCGAGGGCACGCGGGAGACGTTTCCTCGGGGCGGGTGGCTTGAAAAGACTGTCGGGCGTGGTCGAGACGCGGGGGGACACGCGCGGCCGCGTCCGGGGGAAGCTGTGGGCCACCCCGATCCGGGGGGTGACGGGTGGCCCACTCAACCCCATTGCTGAACGGGTCCGTTCGATCCGGGCCGGCCGACCCGCCGGCCAGCCGCAGCCAGGTCATGGGTCCACCGTCTGGAGAGCGGGGAACCGGGCCTGGATCACGTCGTTGGCCCGCTGGCGATACGCGGCATCTTCGAACTTCCGCAGCGTTGGCACCACCGAGGTAAGAAACTTGCCGGGCGGGTCTTCATCCCGTGCCGACCAATGTTCGAGTTCATTGAGCAACCAGTCCCGAGCCTCCTCGCTGTCCAGGCGGCGGCACATCTCGGGGACGACCTCGGCAAAGAAGCGATTGCGCAGCAGCTTCTCTACCCGGGCCAGATCGTCGGGCAGGGGCTTGTCCCAGAAGACATTGAGCAGGTAGCGCGGGGTGAACTTTCTCGTGCGCTGGCAGCTGAAGTACAGACCTGGCTCTCTACCGACCGACCAGCGGTTGAACAGCTCAACCATGATGTCCTTGATCGGGCCGAGGGTCTCGGCGGGGCGGTGGGCCGCCACCGCCGTCAAGGCCAAGGCCACTCGCCGTTCGTCCAGAGACTCAAGCTGCACGCCTGAAGCCCAAAGAGACAGGGCATCGTCTGCGATGAGGTCGACAAGGCCCGGCACGCTGGAGAAGTCGATCTTCAAGGCCAGGTCCGCGAGCAACAGCCGCGCCGCGGAACCCAGCTCGCCGTAGCGGGCCTCCAACTCAACCAGAGCGCCTGGAGACTGCGCCCAGGCGCGCATGACCAGGATCTCTTGGTCGGCACCGTCAAAGCTCTCTCGCACGAGGCTGTCGAGGGCAGCTCCCTGGCCAACGAGCTCGCGCTGCAAGACCTGCTCAAAGAGATAGGCCCGGGTCGCTTCGTTGTAGAGCCAGGCCCGCTCCAACAACGCACCCACATCGGCGACGGCGCCTCGCCGAGCCTGAAACGCGAGCAACACCTCGGGTGCCAAACCCTGAGCGTCAGCGGCGATCAACGCCTGGGACAGCCGAGCCTGCCGCGCCCACTCGCTGGCTCGCAGCTGCTGCAGTTCGATGAGCAGGGCCGTGTCTCGCAGAGGCGCGACCTCACCTGGATCGCTCTGTGGATTGAAGAGCATGGCCGTGCGCAAGCTGTCGTCCTCGGCCAACTTCGTGCCGTCACGGCGGGTCATGAACGAGAAGCCCATGTCGGCGAACGCTGTGCCACCATTCAGTCGACGAGGGTCGCGCTCATCCAGCAACAACGAGAACAGCGAACGGTCGGCCATCAAGCCCTCGCTCCGAGGCGCCAACAGGTCGAGCATGGACGGTACCAGAGCCAACAGGCTGACCACCTCATCGACCTGCTGGCCCTGCTCCTCCAGGCCGGGCACGTGCATGACCAAGGGGACACGCAGGGACCTCTCGCCACAACCATGAGCGCCGAGAAAGCGAAAGCCCTCGCCCAGTGCGTAGCCGTGGTCGGCCGTGACGATGAGCAGCGTATTGTCCCACGCGCCTGCCTCGCGCAGACCTGCGATCAGTTCGCCTACCTTCTGGTCAGCATGGGTGACCGCCCTGGCGTAGTCTCCGGGCATGTCCTTGCTGCGACCTACATGCGCGTAGCTCCAGTGGGTGTACACCGCGAAGGGTTCACCGTCTTGAGCTTCAACGAAACTCATCACCTCGGCCGCCAGCTCGTCACTCTTGGAGAAGGTGCCACCGAACTGCTCCGCACCGAATGAAACCTTGATGGGCAGGTGCCGGTATTTCTGCAAGATGTAGTCGCTGCCGTTGTAGTAGGTCGACAGGCCTGCGTCGGCCAGGCGCTCCAAGAACGTCTGCAGAGGCCGCTGCTGATCCGCCGCGTCCAGGATCACCTGCAAGGGCAGCCCCGTGACCACGCTGGGGATGGAACGGCCGGTGTGATCACTAGGCGAGTAGGCCGTAGCAAAGCGCAGCCCCTCGTCCGCCAGGGCGTCGATGTGGGGCGTCAGCGACACGCCGTTCTCGTCAGGCCCTACGTGGTCATCACGCAAGGCATCGAGCACCACGAGGATCACGTTCTGAGTCTGACTGCGCGCGACCTCCATGGCCCGGGCCTCCGTGGGTACGAACGCGAACTCCCCGGAGAGAGCCAGGGACAGCTGACGGGGATCTTGGGGTAACGCCGAGGTGGCAGAGAAGCCCCTGATCTCCAGTTCATCTTGAGCTCTCAGGCCGTCTACGGTCAGCGAGACCCGCAAGCCCCCGTCATCGACGGCCGTCTTCAGGTACGACGGATCCACCAGGCTGTACTTGCGGCCATTGCTCCGAGGGTCGCTGTCATCAGAGGTGGAGAAGATCAGGCTATCGCTCCAGTGCGAGTACAGCCCGCCACCCACATCCCGAATGGTCTGGTGCATGGGACACACCGGGCCCAACTCATGACCGTCCTCCAGGAGCATCAGCGGGTAAACGCCGGAAGGCTGCTCGGAGTTGTTGGCCAAGGCGCGCCACCGAGAAGGCACGGGCACGGACCAGGACAGCCCTTCTCCGGGACTCATGATCCCAGGGTCAAGATCATGGACATCACGCTCACCCCGGGTCTCGGTCGATGACGTGGGTGTGGGTGCGGACGTCTCGTCCAACGTCACCGTCAGCTCGGCCCACTCTGCGGACAGGGTCTGGCTGGCCCGTTGTCCCTGCTCGTTGCCCAGGTCGTCAATGGCCAGGACCGCGGTGGCAGGCACCGTGGGCTCGCTCGCTCCCCGACTCACGACACGCACAGCCAGCGAGACCTCAAGGCCATGTCCCGCCACCTCTTTTCGTGACAACAGCTGCGCCACCTCCCCCGACCCTCCAGGAACCGTCCAACGCCCTCGGTCCACTGCAGACCAAGCGCCTGCGCCGACCCAGCTGTCGCCGTTCAGAGACGTCGAGTCCGAGAGCAGATTGCGCGGAGGAGGCGCGGCCCATGTCGCCGTACCACGGTCGCGCTGTCCCTGATCATCTCGCTGATGGACTGCACGAGCAGTGATCGCCTGGGACGCCCACACCGCGCTTCGGCGCGCCTTGGGTAGCAAGCCGTTTGTGAAGCTCACCAGTTTGTCGGCATCCGCATCAGTGCCCCACCATGGACAGAGCGCACAGCCCATCACGATCACGGGGATCACAAGGGCACTGCCCGTGAGCTGCGAAACACCAGGGTCGCAGGCGGGGTCTGGCCCTGCCCTGGGGCTCCAGAGCCTGGCCAGTAGCACCGCGGCCAGCAGCACGACCGCTCCCGCCACGAGATGAAACGCGGGGTAGAGCCCGACCTGCACCCGATTGTCCGCCCAGCTGCCACCGACCAAAGCCACGGCGGTGAGCAGGGTCCAGCCCCAACGCACGGCGCCCCGGGGACCACGGGCGACCTCGGCAGAGACGGCGATGGCAAAGCGCAGGGCCAACACCAGGCCAAGGGCAAAGACGACCTTCACCAGACCCACACCGGTCATGGCGCTGACCCGGTTGCCGCTCAGCAGGGACTCGGCGGTGATCCAGGCCCAGGGGCTGAGCAGGACGGCGAAGAGCCACCCGGCCCGAGCGGGCCAGAAGCGCCGACAGATCGCCGCACAGCCCAGGACCGCCGCCGAACCAACCACGACCAGCGAGGTCAACATCACCCAGGCGGACACTCCCGTCGCCAGGTCGAGGTGCAGACCGAGACGGTGGGCCCAATACGCCTCAAGGAGCGCCAGCAGCGTCACCGCCCAGAAGCTGCTCAGGGACCAGCTGAGCAGCCATGCCTTCGCTCCGAAACCCCGCCCTGCAGATCTCACGTACTCAGCCAAGTCCTTGCTCGTCGTCACGTCATTCAGCTCGCCGCCGACCCGTAGAGAACGTCCAAGATCGATCATGGACGAGAGGCGCGCATGGTACACCGGCGCCCCCACCCAGATGGCCCCAGCGACCATGCGATTTCAACCCGAGCTCATCGAAGCCACGCTCCTTCGGCGCTACAAACGGTTTCTCGCCGATGTGCGCCTGGCCGACGGCAGCGTGGTCACCGCTCACTGCGCCAACACGGGCCGCATGACGGGCTGCTGCGAACCGGGCGCCACCGTCATGCTCTCCCCCGCTCGGCCAGGCAACAAGCTGCCCTTCTCCTGGAAGCTCGTGCGCGTGGGCCGCAGCTGGGTCTCGGTGGACACGAGCCTACCCAACAGGGTGGTCGCCGACGCCCTGCGCCGGGGCAAGGTGCCCGACCTCGCAGGCTACGACACGGTGACGACCGAGGTCCCCTATGGGCACGAGAAGCGCAGCCGTATCGACGTGCTGCTGGGCGACAGCTCGGGCGAGGCGCCCCCTTGCTACGTCGAGGTCAAGAACGTGACCTTGCGAGAGGGACGCTCGGCCTTGTTTCCCGACGCGGTCAGCACCAGGGCGCTCAAGCACCTGCACGAACTCGCTCGTGAGGTGCGCTCTGGCAACCGGGCCGCGTTGTTGCTCTTCGTGGCCCGAGCAGACTGCCACGATTTCTCGGCTGCCGAGAACGTCGACCCAGACTGGGCCGCTGCGCTGCACCAGGTCGCAGACGCCGGTGTAGAGGTCCTACCCTGGCAGGCCCGCATCGACCGCCGAGGGGTGACCCTGGGCCGCCCCCTCCCGTGGAGACGCTGACACCCGACAAGGCGCTCCCAAGTCGTCGCTCAGCCTGCAGAACAAGGGCGATTCACGCACCAGGCCAACTTTCACCGGTGAGTTCTCGCTGATCGGGTTTGCATCCGCCTCTCCGCCACCGAAGAATGGCCGCCATCGCTCCGGAGGTGTCAGACTTGTTGCAGGGTAAGACAGGAATCATTCTAGGCGTGGCCAACAAGCGCAGCATTGCGTATGCGTGCGCCTTGACCGCGTCCAAGGCTGGCGCGGAGCTGGTACTCACCTACCAGGGCGAGCGCCTCAAGCGAGGCGTTGAGACCCTGGCAGCGACCTTGCCCGGGAAGACGACCACCGTCGAGTGCGACGTCTCCGAGGACGACTCGCTCGAACGTGCCTTCGCCGAGATCGGCAAACGCCACGAGCAGATCGACTTCATCGTGCACTCGGTAGCCTATGCCGATCGCCAAGAGCTCGAAGGTCGTTTCAGCGACACGAGCAGAGACGGCTGGCGTACGGCCCTCGATGTGAGCGCCTACTCGTTGGCCGCCGTGGCTCGCCATGCCGACCCGCTCATGCGCGAGAAGGGCGGCTCCATCGTGACCATGAGCTACCTGGGCGGCGAGCGCGTCCTGCCCCACTACAACGTGATGGGACCGGCCAAGGCCGCCCTCGAATCGACGGTGCGCTACCTGGCCGCCGATCTCGGTCCCCACGGCGTGAGAGTCAACGCGGTCTCGTCAGGCCCCGTGCGCACCCTGGCTGCCTCGGGCATCACCGGCTTCTCCAGCATGCTCGACATGGTCGCCGATCGCTGCCCCCTGCGCCGCACAGCCACCGTCGAAGAGGTGGCCGACTCGACCTTGTTCTTGCTGTCCGACCTCTCCCGTGCCGTGACCGGCAGCACCATCTGGGTCGACTGCGGCTACCACATCATGGCCGTCTGAGGCGCCTCGGCGCGAGGCACGTCACGCACCGCCTGCAAGGCTCCAGGCCCTCAGGGACGCTGGAGAATCAGCCGTTGCACAGCCACTGTTCCGTGGTGCGCCGGTGCGTCCGCCCCGGCCCGATGGGCTGAGAGTTCCGGGTCGCCGAGAAGCTCACCAGCCGTGGCTTCCCTGGCGATGAACTCGAGCTGGTGCTGACCTGCACCGAGCCAGCGGGGGCCAAGGTCTGCCCGCTGCCGCCTCGCTGTGGGCCGCCACACATCGCGCAGGGGTGGCAAGGCCTCGCCGTCGATCATGATCTCAAGCAGCAGGCCCGCCGGGCCCAGTTCCCAGTCGAGGGCCAGGCGCCAGGTGTCAGGCCCTTCGGTTGCGAACGAGGTCGACCAGCGGGTGCCCGGAGCATCGAAAGCCAGCACCACCAGCGAGTCGTCTTCGGTCCCCAGAACCGACGGGCTCTCGACCAGCTCTCCGTTGCGCGTCCAATCCTGCTCAGCCAGTTCGATCTGCAGTGCAGGCTCAGAGCTCATGGCCGCAGTCAGCAGCAGCAGGCAGAAACAGGCGAGCGCTCTCCTGGACAACACCCCGTTAGTGATCCACCAGGGACAGCCCGGCGTCGAGGGCGCGAGGAGCGAAGGGGGCCAGGTCGACCTCTGGGCGACGCCCCGCCACCAGGTCGGCCACCAGGCGGGCCGTGATGGGTGCCAACAAGATGCCGTTGCGGTAGTGCCCCGTGGCCAGGATCAGTCCCTCGCAATCGGGGACCTGACCCAGATACGGCAGGCGGTCTGGAGTGCCCGGTCGCAAGCCCGCCCAGTCGGTCTCCTGCTCAAACTCGGACGTGGCCGGGAGCAGGGCGGCGGCCAGTGCAGCCAGGTGTCTCAGAGCCGCCGGAGTGGTCACCGCGTCGAAGCCCACGTCCTCCATGGTGCTGCCCACCAGGATGCGGCCATCGCGGCGCGGCACCAGATAGCACAGGCCATCGTTGATCGTGGCCTGCAACAGACCGGGCGGGCCCTTGAGCAGCAGCATCTGCCCCCTCACGGGCCGCACGTCGAGGGACAGCCCGGCCGAGCCTGCCAGGGCGCCCGACCAGGCACCCGCTGCGAGCACGGTGACATCCGCCTCCAACAGCTGCCCCTGAGCCAGACGCACGCCCACCAGACGAGAGCCGACCCGCTCGAGCCCGACCACAGGGCAATCACCCAGCACCTCGACACCCAGCTGTCGTGCACGGGCCAGCAGGGCAGCCAACAAACGAGGGGGACGGACCCGGGCGCTGCCTGGCTGCCACGCGGCGCCGCTCACCTCTGGCCCCAAACCGGGCTGCAGCCTGTCGAGAGCCTGCCGATCGAGCGCCTCGATCTCATAGCCCAGCTGCCGCCGAAGCTCTGAGTGCTCTGCGATGGTCTGGGCTGTGAAGCTCGCCCCTGCCGGGTAGATCATGCCCGCATGGTCATGCTCACCATCGACGCCCGTGTGCCGGGCCAGGTTCTCAACGAAATCGGCGTAGGTCGCTTCGGAGCGGTGGCACAGCTCGATCAGTGCAGGCGGGTAGACCCAGGGAGTGCTCGGCGTGAGCAGCCCCGCCGCCACCCAACTGGCTCGGGAGCCCGGGCGCTCACGCTCGACGAGCTGAACCAGATGGCCGTCTTCTGCCAGAGCGATGGACGTGGCCAGGCCTTGGATGCCGCCACCAACGACGAGGATCTCCATGGGTTCCTTCTAGCAAACCTGACCGTGCGCCGCCCCCCCCCATGAGTCTGACCGCCCGGGCCCGGGCACCCTGAGGCCGTGATGCCGCGCGCCGAGCACGCCTTGACGGCGCGCCGTGTTTCGCCAGGGGAGACTTGCCGCCAGGGGAAGTCGAGCCTTGCTACCATGCCGTCCCGCCAGTGCATGAGAGTCGACCATGGCCCCGACGGCCCACCTTCCCACCGATTTCGTCCGTGCCTTCGTACGCCGCATCGCGTCCGATCAGCGCATGCAGTATGTCTGGCTCGAAGGGGACGATGACACCATCCTCTGGCCGCCCTACCAGCACCTCGACCTGCACATGGCCGTGCCCGAGCCGGACCTCGACTCCGTGCGCCACGATCTGGCCGGGCTCCTTGGCGAGCTTGATGAGGTGCGGGACTTCAGCCAGTACGAGGCGCCGCTCAAGGGCTGGGCAGGCTCGGCCTCCCTCAGCGATGGCACACCCCTGAGCTACCGCATCGAGCGCACGAGCCAGCTGGCCAAGGTGCCCCGCCGGGCGGTCAACGTGCTCATCGACCGCAGCGGGGGCCTGCTCCTGGCTTCGTTCAGCTACGAGGCGCCCGACGCTTCCTAGGTTGACCTGCCCCTCCCCGTGGGTTCGGCGCGCGGGCAAGCTTGGCCCGGTTCGCGCCGCGTTGTAGCCCCCCGGCCCCTGTCCGCTATAAAGGACAGCCATGCCCCGCCCTACGCTCACCGTCATCTTCGAGCATCAGATCGTCTCCCGCATGACGGTCTCTGGTCCGGTCAGGGCCGGCCGGCTCGACGACAACGATCTGGTGCTCGCCGACACCTCTGTCTCTGGCCACCACGGCCTCTTCGAGAGAACGAGCCAGGGCTGGTGCTACACCGACCTGGGCTCCAGCAACGGCTCTCTCGTGGCCGCTGGCCCCCGCATGGCCGAGGGCGACGTCTTCGTGATCACCGAGGTGACCCAGATCTTGCTGGGCTCCACCGTGCTTGAGTTCGACCCCAAAGGTGAGGTCGCCGAGAACCAGGGCGCCGGCCCCACCACAGTGTCCTTCGAGGGACCGGCATCGCCGGACGTCCAGCGGCGAAGCGGGGGCACTGACGGGGAGGACTCGGCGCCCGCCGCCCCAACCTGCGAACCCGGCCAGGGCAACCCAGAGCAGGCGAAGCGGTCGCCAGACGCAGCCAGGCAACGAGCGCCCGAGGCCACCACGGGCTGGTTCGAAGCAGCCCGTGCAGAGGCGCCGTCAGGGTCAGCCCCTACGTCAGCCCCTGGGTCAGCGCTCAGCCCGGCCTACCCAGAGCACGCCCACCAGGCCCCGCCCGCCAGGACGACGTCGACGCCGCTCCGAGAGCTGGCGAAGGGCTCGGTGCCTGGCACGGGCAGGGCCAGCGGCCCGGTGGCTCGTCCCACGAGGACACCGGCGCCCCGCCAAGGTGGCACTCCCCCTGCAGCCCCACAGCCGAAGACCCGCCCGGCGGTGAGCCATCTGCCTGAAGCCGCAGCTCCGACGCCCCGCCTGCTGGTGGTCCTGGGTGGCGACGTGGCCACCCACACCTTGGACAAGACGGTGAACGTCCTCGGGCGCAGCCTGGACTGCGATGTGGTGGTGGATGATGCCTCGATCTCCTCCCAGCACGCCGAGATCAGCCACGAGGGCGGGCGCTGGATGGTGCGCGACCTGGGCAGCACGAACGGCACGCGGCAGGGACTGATCCGGCTGAGCGAGGCCCAGCAGTTGTCCAGCCACACCCATCTCATCGTGGGCGTGGCCGACCTGCTCTTCGTGCTCGACGAGCCCGCCGACCCGTCCCGCCCACAGCCCTTGGACGACCAGCTCTTCCTGTCCTGGCTGAGGCGCCGCCGCCAGATCACGGGAGCCCAGGCCGCTTCTGCTCTCGCTGCAGCCAGAGCCCGGGCCTGCACCGTGGGCGAAGTGCTGGTAGAGCAAGGCGTGCTGAGCCCAGGAGCGCTCACCGAGTTGAGCCACAACGCGGCGCTGAAGCCCGATAGACCTGGGCAGCTCCCGGGCTACATCTGGGGCCTGATCGTCGTGGCTGTGGGCGCAGCGCTGGCCTTCGCCGCCTCGGGCTGAGCCGGGTCCAAGCGAAGTCCGAGCCTTGCCCAAGCTCTGGGCGAGCGGGCCGGGGGGGTGCCCCCCCGAGAGTCTGCTCAGAGGTAGCCCAGCTGCTTCAGAGCCGCCTTGTCAGCGTCTGTGCCACCCTCGAGCACCCGCTTCTGCAGGTCAGCGATCAGCGGTTCGAAGGTGGACGCCATCTCGGGGTACTTCTGCTTGCAGGCGTCCAGAATCAGGATCGCGTCCTGATAGTTGGATTTGTCCATGACGAAGGTGCCGATCTGGCTGTACAGCTTGGCGTTGACCTTGCCGGGATGGGCGGTATCGAGGGTCTCGAGCGCGGCCAGGGCCTGCTTGCCTTCACCTTGGCTGCCCAGGGCCTGGAGGCGCAGCTTCTCGATACGCCAGACCGACGACGAGCTTGCCTTCTCGCCGGCGCAACGCTCCAGCAGAGGCCCGGCGTCGGCCACCACCGCAGCGTAATCCTTGGCGTTGTAGCTGTCCTGGAGGGCCGCGATGGAGTCGTTAAGAGAGGCGGGACCACAGGCGCTCAGCAAGGCGCCAACGGTGATCAAGAGGGCGCAGCAGGCTCGGGACATCAGGGCACTCCAAGGGTTGGTGAGAGGATCGGCGGACGCCTCGGCGCCCTCAGTCCCCTACGCATGAAACGGCGGGTTGGCAGAAGAGAGATGACCGGGAAGGATACACACAGATCTGCGCCCAGGCACCCTCGACCCCAGAAGCAGCCCCCAAGGCCCCAGGCCATGCCTTGGGACCCGCTCGGCTGGGGCGAAAAATGCTGGAAAATGGCCCTTCCTGGGACTTGGCATACGCTCCATATGGTGTAAGGTCCGCACTCCAATCGGAGTGTCATTGGAGTGCAATTGCCCTTCAGTGATCTCCCGCCCTTGCCGAAGAGGCCCTCTCGGCCTCGCCGCTGACCACCTCCACAGATCCACAGGGACCCTCACCATGAAAGATCCAAAGGTCACCCTGAAGATCCCGCGACCGCTGTACGAGCGCATCCAAGAGGTCATCGCTGACTCGGGCTTCAGCTCAGCCACGGACTTCATCGTCTTCGTGCTGCGCGACCTGGTCGGCGATCGAGCTCTTGAGAAGAGCGATCCCAGCAAAGACGTCCAAGACCAATTCACAAACGACGAGCTGGCCAACATCCGGCGCAAGCTCGAAAACCTCGGCTACCTCTAAGCCCAGAACCAGGAGACTGTACTGATGATCCCCGCACATGGTGGACGCCTGATCAACCGCATCGCCCAGGGCGCCCAACGCGACGAGCTGCTGGCTCGCGCCGAATCCGCTCCCCGGTTGGCCCTCAACGAGCGCGAAGTCGCTGACCTCGAGATGATCGGTATCGGCGCCATGAGCCCCCTCGAGGGCTTCATGAGCAAGGACGACCTGCACTCCGTGGTGCACGACTGCCGCCTGTCCACCGGCGTGGTCTGGCCTCTGGCCGTGACCCTGTCCAACAAGGGCCTCGACCTCAAGGCTGGCGACTTCATCAGTCTGGTCGACGACAACGATCGCCTGCTCGGCGTCATGGACGTCGACGAGGTCTACTCCTACGACAAGAAAGAAGAGGCCGAAGGCACCCTGGGCACCTCTGACGACGCTCACCCGGGCGTGGGCTACCTGAACTCGATCGGCGATCAGTACGTTGCCGGCAGCATCTGGGTGCTCAACATGCCCGAGCACGAGTTCGCCAACAACTACCGCCTCACCCCCCGTGAGACCCGGGTGCTGTTCAAGGTCAAGGGCTGGAAGTCCGTCGTGGCTTTCCAGACTCGCAACCCCATCCACCGGGCTCACGAGTACCTGACCAAGTGCGCCCTCGAGATGGTCGACGGCCTGCTGATTCACCCGCTGGTCGGTGCCACCAAGGCCGACGACATTCCGGCGGAGGTGCGCATGCAGTGCTACAGCACCCTGCTCGACAAGTACTACCCTCAAGATCGCACCTCTCTGGCGGTCTACCCCCAGGCCATGCGCTACGCCGGGCCCCGTGAAGCGGTCTTCCACGCCCTGCTGCGCCAGAACTACGGTTGCACCCACTTCATCGTGGGCCGTGATCACGCCGGCGTGGGCAGCTACTACGGCACTTTCGATGCCCAGGACATCTTCGACACGTTCGCCGAGGGCGAGATCGGCATCAAGCTGCTCAAGTTCGAGCACGCCTTCTGGGACAACGTCGCTGGCGCCATGGCCTCCACCAAGACTGGTGCGGCCACCAAGCCCGAAGACAAGGTCTTCTTGTCTGGCACCAAGGTCCGGGAGATGCTCACCGCTGGGCAACGCCCGCCCGTCGAGTTCACCCGCCCCGAGGTGGCCGACATCCTGATCGAAGCCATGTCCACCAAGGCTTCTGTCTGACGCTTCTCCCCCGCTCTCTTCTGGAAGGCTTGCCGCATGGGCATCTTCGGAAACATGTTCAAGAAGCCTCCGCGCAACGTGCAGGCGCCGACTCGCCCCCTGGGCAGTCCGGCGGCTGCGCCCCAGCGCGGAACAGTGAAGGCCAAGAACAACTACATCGTCATCATCATGGACAGCTGTCGTTACGACTCGTTCATGGCCGCAGAGCCCAAGAACATCCCCATGCTCTCGGGCGGCAAGATCGAGTCACGTTTCTCGTACGCCAGCTGGACAGGCCCGAGTCACTACAACCTGCTCATGGGTCTGCTGCCTCACGTCAGCCCCCAGAACGAGTTCGCGTCCGAGTACTACAAGAACGACTTCCTGAACTACAACACGCGCTTCGGTTGCGAAGGCATGGAGTTCGGCAAGCTCGTTCCGTCACTCTGGATGCCTGAGTACCTGCAGAAGGAGCTGGGCTACACGACTCACGCCCGGGTCTCCCTGCCGGTGCTCAACAGCAAGACCAACATCAACCGGGGCTTTGACACCTTCCAGTTGATGGACAAGCACAACGACATGCTCTCCATGCTGCCGACGCTGCATTTCGACAGCGAGCGCCCGTCGTTCCACCTGCTCAACGTGGGCGAGACGCACTACCCGTTCGTCAAGCCCGACGAAGACCCCAAGGACTGGCCCCGCATCAGCGGTGTCCACGGCGTCTTCAAGCACCTCGACAAGCAGACCGTGGGTGGCAAGCTGGTTTCGGACGAAGAGGCTCCCAAGTTCTTCGACCAGAAGCGGCTCGACCAGCTGCGCGAGATGCAGATCGACACCGTGCGCTACCTCGACAAGGAGGTCTTCCCGGCGCTGTTCGACACCGTGCCCGAGAACACCTACATCACGGTGACCGCTGACCACGGCGAGCTGTTCGGCGAGAGCGGCTACTTTGGCCACGGTCCGATCATGCACGAGAAGGTCTTCCAGGTGCCGTTCCTCGAAGGCAAGATCCGCTAGGCCGAGCCTCGCGGAACCCAGTCCGAAAACAGGGTGTGGGAGCCCACTGAGTTCCCACACCCTGCTGACCACACCCGTATTCCAACACTCCCCACTGACACAACCGAAAGCGATAGCGATGGCTCACAAGGGCTTTACCCTCTGGTTCACCGGCCTCTCCGGCGCGGGCAAGACCACCCTGGCCAAGAAGGTCGAGAAGATCATGGTCCGCCGCGGCATGAACGTCGAGATGCTCGACGGCGATGTCGTGCGCACCAACCTCAGCAAGGGCCTCGGCTTCTCGAAAGAAGACCGGGACACCAACATCCGCCGCATCGGCTTCGTGGCCAGCCTCCTGGCTCGCAACAACACGGCCTGCCTGGCCGCCGCGATCTCTCCCTACGCTGACATTCGCCGCGAGGTCCGGGCCCTCCACGAGAACTTCGTCGAGGTCTTCACCGCCTGCTCCCTCGACGCCCTCGAGGCCCGTGACGTGAAGGGCCTGTACAAGAAAGCCCGCGCCGGTGAGATCAAAGGCTTCACTGGCGTGGACGATCCGTACGATGAGCCAGAGAACGCTGAAATCACGATCGACTCCGAGAACGAGTCCATTGACGAGTCCCTGGACAAGATCGTGCGCTACCTTGAGACCAAGGGTCTGATGCCTGCCGCCGTGGAGGACGACATGTCCGCCGAAGAGGAGGCTCAGATCCAGGCCAAGCTCAAGGCCCTCAACTTCATCTCCTGAGCGACCAAACCCAAGGAACCCGGCTCCGATGCGCTTCGTCAGGATCACTCTTCTCGTTGTCCTATGGGTCCTGTTTGCGTCGCCCTCCGCTGACGCCTACATCGGCCCCGGAGCCGGGTTCGCCTTCGCTGGCTCAGCGCTGGTGCTGGTCACCACGCTGTTCCTCGCCGTAGGCACCATCCTGATCTTCCCCCTGCGGTTGATCTGGCGGCTGATTCTCACCGGCAACCCGTACAAGAAGGCGCGGGTCAAGCGGGTGGTCATCCTCGGTCTCGACGGCATGGACCCGGGCATCGCCACCAAGCTCATGCGTGAGGGCCGCCTGCCCAACCTGCAGAGATTGGCGGACAAGGGCGTGTTCAGGCCCCTGGGCACCAGCTACCCGTCCATGTCGCCTGTGGCCTGGAGTTCGTTCACCACCGGCGTCGACCCGTCCCGGCACAACATCTACGACTTCTTGACCCGTGACCCGTGCACCTACATGCCCATGCTCTCCAGCACGGACATCCGCTCGGCCAAACGGGTGCTGAACATCGGCAAGTTCATGATCCCCCTGCCGGGTCAGACCGTGTCGATCAGGCTGCTGCAAAAGAGCCAGGCCTTCTGGAAGCTGCTGGGCGAGAAGCACATCCCCTCGACCATTCAGCGGGTGCCCATCACCTTCCCCCCGGTGCCCTTCAAGGGCCTGTTGCTGTCGGGCATGTGTGTCCCTGATCTGCGGGGCAGCCAGGGCACGTTCGGCTTCTTCTCCACCCAGAGCAGCGACGGTCACGCGGCCTTCACCGGCGGTGAGCAGACCGTCCTGCGGCGCAGCGGCAACATCTGCCGCACCCGGGTCGTGGGCCCGGATGACGGCGCGGGTGGGCGCATGACCATCCCGGTCACGATCACCATCGCCGCCGACAACAAGAGCGCCACCCTCGAGATCGATGGCTGCGACCCGTTCACCCTGGCGCCAGAGACCTATAGCGACTGGATCACCCTGGAGTTCAAGGCCAAGGGTGTGGGCAAGGCCTGTGGCATCGCGCGCTTCTACATCACCGCGATGGAGCCCGACTTCAACCTCTACCACACGCCGATCCACATCGACCCGGAGAACCCGGCGATGCCCATCAGCCACCCCTCGGTGTACGCGATCTACCTGGCCAAGAAGCTGGGCAAGTTCGCCACCCTGGGACTGGCCGAGGACACCTGGGCGCTGAACGAGCGGGTCATCGACGAGAAGGCCTTCTACGAGCAGGCCATGCTCATCGCCGACGAGCGCGAGGCCATGTTCAAGGACGCCCTGGCCCGCACCCAGAAGGGCCTGGTCACCTGCGTGTTCGACACCACTGATCGTGTCCAGCACATGTTCTACCGCTACCTCGACCCCGACCACCCCGCCAACGAGGGCCGCGACACCGAGACCTGGAAGGACGCGATCCCCATGGTCTACGAGCGCATGGACAAGATGATCGGCGAGATGTGGGACGAGCTGGTCCGCGACGACACCTGCTTCATGGTCATCAGCGACCACGGCTTCACCAACTTCCGCCGAGGCGTGAACCTGAATGCCTGGCTCCGAGATGAGGGCTACCTCTTCCTCAAGGACGACAGCGACCTCTCCGGCGACTGGTTCGCCAACGTCGATTGGAGCCGCACCCGGGCCTTCAGCCTGGGGCTCACCGGGATGTTCATCAACCGCAAGGGCCGGGAGGCCAGCGGCATCGTGGCAGAGGGCGCCGAGTACGACAGCCTGGTCCAGGAGCTGATCACCAAGCTCAAAGACCTGACCGACCCGAAGGACGGCCGCAAGGCGATCCTCGATGTGTTCGCTGCCACCGATTTCTTCAGCGGCCCGTACCGTTTCGACGCGCCCGACCTGATCATCGGCTACGACGGCGGCTTCCGGAACAGCTGGGACTGCGCCACAGGCGCCGTGCCAGCAGACGTCTTCTCCGACAACACCAAGAGCTGGAGCGGCGACCACTGCGTCGACCCGCGCATCGTCCCCGGGGTGATGTTCAGCAACATGAAGATCAACTCCGAGACCCCCAGCCTGCTCGACATGGCTCCGTCGGTGCTGAAGCTGTTCGGCCAAGAGGTACCGGACTACATGCAGGGCGCAGCCCTGTATGCAGACACCCCTGGCGCTGACACCGTGGGAGGGCCCCTCGACCCCACGACGCTGAGTCAGTCTGGTTCCGCTCCAGGAGCCCTGATCTTCCCGAACGGCCGACCTGGCCTGAGCCCCGCAGAAGAGCCTGCCTCCCTGGCAGCTGCTGAGGACACCCCGTAATGATCGCCACCATGGCACCCCTGGCCAGAACGACCTGGGCCTTGGCGTTGTGCGCTTCTGCCGCACTCTGCTCCCCCGGCCCCGCCACTGCGGCGGAGCCCGAAGTCCCTGGGCCAGCGGCCGCCCCTGGCGGCGTGTTCGTGCTGGGCATCGACGGTGTCGACCCGGTGATCCTGCAGCGCTTCATGGACGAGGGCAAGGCGCCGAACTTCTCGCAGCTGGTTCAAGAGGGCACCTTCCAGGAGCTGGGCACCTCGAACCCGCCCCAGAGCCCCGTGGCCTGGTCGAACTTCGTCACCGGCATGAACCCAGGCGGCCACGGCATCTACGACTTCATCCACCGTGACCCGGCGACCTACGGCCCCATCTCATCAGCCACGCCACCTCTCGACCCCGCCGACAACCCGACGATCCTTGAGATCTTCGGCATGGCCCTGCCCCTGGGCGGCGGCGCCATCGAGAACAACCGCACGGGCATGCCCTTCTGGGACCACCTGCACGACGCGGGGGTCGACGTCGAGATCTACCGCATGCCGGGCAACTTCCCGCCCACGCCCTCCGAGGCCAAGACCCTCTCTGGCATGGGCACCGATGATCTGCGAGCGACCAACGGCCAGTACTACTGGTTCCACGACGACATCCTGAGCAACCCGTCCGACTACAAGGCCGACCTGACCCAGGTCGTGGCCGATGACGACGATGACGACGGGTTCGCCGAGACCATCCGCACCTTTCTGCGGGGACCTGCCGATGCCATGCGCGTCGACCCGCCCAGCGAGCACATCGAGCTGCCCATGCTGATCCGCATCTCGCCCGACGACGAGCTGGCCTGGATCACCATCGGCGATGCCCAGACCATCGTTCGTGAAGGCGAGTGGAGCGAGTGGCTCGACGTGACCTTCGACGCCATGCCCGGTGGCATGGCGCCCATGATGGGCATGGTCAGGTTCTATGCCAAAGAGCTGAAACCCGGCTTCAAGCTGTACGTCTCCCCGCTCAACTTCAGCGCCGAGTCACCGGCCACCCCCATCACCACTCCGGACGACTTCGCTCCTGAGCTGGCCGACGCCCTGGGCTCTTTCTACACCCAGGGCATGCCCGAAGAGACCAACGCCTACAAAGATGGCCTCTTTGATCCGGTCGACTTCGCCAAACAGGTGCGCCTGGTCCACGAAGACGGGCACGCCATGCTCGACCTGGCCGCCAAGCGTTTTGATCCTGCGGCGGGTGACATGACCTTCATGTACCTGTCGGACATCGACCTGCAGTGCCACATGCTCTGGCACCTCCATGATCCCAAGTACCCCGACGCCCCGCAGCACCCGGCCTTCCGCGCTGATGAGCCCGGCGTGGGGCAAGGGTTCCTCGAAGAGTTCTACATGGGCATCGATCGGGTGCTGGGCAAGCTGCGCGAGCGCCTGCCGCCGGAGACCCTGCTGATCGTCATGAGCGACCATGGCTTCCAGCCCTTCACGCGCAAGATCAACCTGAACGACTGGCTCGTCCAAGAGGGCTATCTGGTGCTCAACGGCGACCGGACCACCGGCGCCATGGGCCTGGCTCACGACAGCGAGACCCACGAGATCGACTGGGAGAACACGTCCATCGATTGGCGCCGCACCAAGGCCTACGGCCTGGGTTTCAACGGCATCTACCTCAATCGTCAAGGCCGCGAAGTTGAGGGTATCGTCAGCGATGCAGAGGCCGCCGGCCTGATCGCCGAGATCTCTGCCAAGCTCGCCGCCCTCATCGACCCCAAGAACGGCCTCAAGCCTGTGCTGGCTGCCTACGCTGGCAGCGATATCTACACAGGCAGCAGTACCGTCGACCGCACCGCCGAGGCCCCTGACATCGTCATCGGCTACGACAAGGGCTACGGTGCCTCCGAGCACACGACCTTGGGCGAGATCACCGGCGAGGCCATCATCTACGACAACACCGGCCACGACTTCACGGGCAACCATCTGATGGACCCCAGCGTCGTGCCCGGCATCCTGATCGTGAACCGCAAGCTGGCCCACGACGGCAACGACCTGACCGATGTCACGGCCACACTGCTCGACCACTACGCCGTGCCCAAGGGCGACGGCATGGTCGGCGAGACCTTCCTGCAACACCAATAACTCACCAAGCCCCCCATACCTTTCCGGGAGACGACCATGTTCGGTGGAACCAAAGTCAAGCTCGACAAAGACCTCATGCTGCGCCTGAGGCGTATCTCTGACACCGCCGGCTACGCCACGGTCGAGGAGTTCATCACCCATATCCTCGAGAAGGAGCTGCAGAACTTCGAGGGTAGCGAGAGCGACGAAGACATCGAGAGCAAGCTCCGCGGCCTCGGTTACATCTCCTGAGCCCAACCACTGCCGGCCTGCCATGAACACCTTCAACGCCATCGTCTCGTCCCTCTTCGACATCCTTCTGGGATGGTTCGGAGCCGCTTCGGCGTGGATCGACATCATGTTCTGGTCCATTCTGGGCGGCATCGTGGCGCTGCTGGTCTACAAGACGATCAGCAACCAGAAGGGCATCGAGAAGGCCAAGAACGACATCAAGGTGCACTTGATGGAGATCAGGCTCTTCCAGGACGACCTCGTGGGAGTCCTCGTCTCCACCGCGAAGATCCTGGTGAAGAACGGGCTCTACGTCGGACACAACATCCTGCCCATGGTGGTGATGTTCGTGCCCATGATGGCCATCCTGTTCCAGCTCGAAGCGCACTACGCCTTCGACCCGGTGAAGGTGGGCACCACGACCCTGCTGACCGTCGATGTGGATCGCTCGGTGAAGGACAGCGATGCGTTGTCTACTCGAGACATCACGCTCTCCGTCCCCGACGGCGTGGTCATGGTGGCGAAGGTCCCCGCGCCGAACGCTGTGGCCTGGCAGCTGCGCTTCGAGCAGCCCGGCGACCACGAGTTCCAGATCCAGATGGGCGACGAGTCGCTCACCAAGGGCGTGGCCGTGGGCGGCGAGCCGCGCAAGGTGCCCTACATGCGCACCAAGAGCTGGGAGGGCTATCTCTACCCAGGCGAAGACTCGCTCCCCGACGACTCAGCGGCCTACGAGGTCACCTTGAGCCACGGCGCCTATCCCGAGTCCGACCTGGGCTGGATGCCGGGCGGCGAGGGCGGAGTCCTGGCCACGTTCTTCCTGGTGTCGATCCTGGCAGGCCTGGCCCTCAAGGGCGTCTTCGGCGTCACCCTCTGACCGGCAGCGGTTGCGGCCGTCTCGCTCAGCCGCGGCGCAAGATCAGGGTACGGCTACGGCCCAACCAGCGTGCCACTCCTGGCGAGCGCCCGAGGACCCGGCACAGCCCCACCACCGCGCGCACCACGCTGGCCGCCAGCCCTCCCATGTTGCGGGTGCGGAAGTCGACTTCGCTCGCCGACGGGACCACGTCGGTGGCCTGGCTGGACTCCACGACGAAGCCCGCCGCCTTGACCATGTCCAGGACCTGGTCTGGATCGAGGGCTTCGAAGGGCCCCAGGTTCGGGTCCGGCGCCAAGACGTACTCCACGCCCCCTGGCCCTCCACGCCTGGCATGCATCCAACTCGCGATGGCGTGAAACGAACGGGACGAAACGAAGCGCAGCAGCAGCCGGCCATCCGCTGAAAGCAAACGGGCCAGCTCGGCCAGCAGCAGGGAGCGGTCGTCCGCAGGCAGGCTCTCCAGGCGGTACAGACAGGTGATCCGGTCGCAGCTGCCACTGGCCAAGCTGCCAGCAGGCTCGGCCCCACCGTCGGCCCCACCGTCGGGCTGCCAGAGCGACGTCGCGCAGGCCACCTGGGCAGGGCAGCGCTTGGCGGCGAAGTCGGCCACATCCTGGGACAACTCCAGCACAGCCCAGCGGTGACTGCGGTGCTGACGGGCCATGGCGCCGGTGAAGAGGCCGTGCACTGGCAGCGCGTCCAGCCAGAGGGGCGCCCCGTCTCCTGGCACCCCGTCGTCGTCGCGCGGCGCCAGCTCACAGGCCGCAGACAGCGCCCCTTCGAGCTCCCACGGCCTGGACTTGTTGTAGCGGTTGCCGTTCAGCACCCGAGCTTGCTGGTAGTTGCGGATCAGCGCCAAGGTCCAGTCTTGCGGCCGGGGCGAGCTGGGCGTGGGCTGACCCGTGGCGTGGTTCCAATGCACCACGTGATCGAACGGCCGGCGACGAGGCGCCTTCGTGGGATAGACCTTCGGCCAGCCCACGGCCAGGGCCGCCACCACTTCGCGATCGGGGGGCAGACCGAGAATCTGCCCTACCTGTGGACGGGGGCCCAGCTGGTTGATCCAGAAGGTCCCCAAGCCCAGCACGTGGGCAGCCAGGGACATGTTCATCAACGCCGCGGAGGCCGACTGGATGTTGGCCTGCCCCTCTTCGCTGTACTCCCGGCCGTAGGCCACGAAGATCGTCACCGGCGTGGTGAGCACCTGCAACGAAAGCCGCCCCAACCGCTCCCGCTGATCGGGCTCGTCGACCACCACGAAGTCCCACATCTGCAGGTTGCACGATGTGGGAGCGATCAACGCTGCATCGAGCAGCTCCAGGATCAGCTCGCGGGGGACAGGTCGCCCAGGGTCGAAGCGCCGGGTCGTGCGCCGCTCGTAGAGGGCACTCCAGAAACCCAGCTCCGGGCGAGCCTCTGAACGGCCCCGCTCGGCCGTGGCAGGGGGAAGGTCGGGGATCTCACCGGGTACGGAGACCCGATGATCGCCGGCCACCTCAGCGGCGGCGCGGACCTCCTCGTCGCTGGGACCGCTGCGACGGGAGCCCCGGCCACCGTTGTCGGTCACACCAGCCGTTCCACCGCGATGACCTTGACCTCCACGGCGCCTCCCGGCAGATCGAGAGTGGCCGTGTCACCGACCCCCGCACCGAGCATGCCTGCCGCCACCGGAGCGTGATAGGTCACCACGTCGTCGCCCACGTCCCAAGGACCCAGGATCGAGATGGTCTTGGTCTTGCCCGACTCTTCGTAGGAGACCCGGGTGCCAGGGGAGACCACACCGTCGGTCAGCTCTTGATCTTCGATGGCTCGGGCCAGCTTGAGCTCTGCCTCCATGACCGCAGCCTTTTCGGTGAGCTGTCGTTGCTGTTCGATGGCAGCGGTCCACTCGAAGTTCTCGGACAGGTCGCCGAACGCAGCCGCCTTGCCGATGGACTCGGAGTTTTCGGGGATCTTCTCGTCGAGCAGAACCCGGTACTCCTCCTGCCGCCTGGCCAGGCCATCTTCGGTGCAGAAGATGTTGTTGCTCTCCCAGAAGGGCGTGTCGTCAGAAGGCGCCAGGTCTGGGAAGCGCTGACGGCAGCCAGACTCAAGGGGCTCGGACAACTCGGTCGGCATGGTGCGACACCGCAGAACCACACCCATGGCCCGCTCCATGGCCGGACGCTTGCAAGACTCGGCGAATTTCTTGACCAGGTTGTTGCGCTTGGCCAGGCCCAGCTCGAGCACGCCCTTCATGACCTCCTTGGCGACCTTGTCATCACGGGCCGCCTTCGGCGCTTGGGTCTCGGCCAGGTGCAACAGGCCCATGACCACATCGCCGATGGCCGGCGCCCCGCTCACCTCGTCAAGCATGCCTGCGGCGTAGCGCTTGCACAGCTTGACCACCGTGGCCGGCTGGCGGCTCGGTGTCATCAAGAAGATGCGCATGCGATTGGCCAAGGCCTCACCGCGGCCCGCGGTCACCAGACGATCGGTCACCGCGTCGAGCAGTGACGTGGGTAGGGATGGCAGGTTGCCGATGACTTCGTCGGTCCAAAGGTCTGGCCGAGCTGCCACGAAAGCCTCGAAGGCCTCGCGACGCAGGCTCGCCGGAGCCAGAGCCGAGGTCAATCCACCGAAGCCCAGCTCATCACCGAGCGAGGTGGCGATGAGTTCACCGGCCACGCTGGCCTCCTGGTGGCCATGCCGGGACAGCATCAGCTGAGCCTCGACGCGACAGACGATCGCGGCCTCGCCCTCTTCGCTTCGGGTGGCAATGACATCGAGCATTTCCGCCAGCAAGTCAGGGGCAGGATCAAAGCTCAGCGGGCCGCGCACCACCTCGAGCAAGCTGGCTAGGTCGTTGGTCCGTGACATGGCCGTGCGCACCTCGTCCTCCGGGGACAGCGGCTTGCTGCGCAGGATGAACAGGGGCCGGGCCGGGTTCTCCACGGCGAGCCAGGGGTCTCTGCCCGCCGCGACCTTGGCCTTGCGCCACCAGCCCGCCCAGGCCGAGTTCTCGATGACCTTGCCAGCCAGCCACTGCTTGATCTCTCGCGCGCCGGCGCGGTTCTTGTGCAACCGGGCCACGGCGCGAATCAAGATCGCAGGGTCGTCCTGGGCGTCCTGTTTCAGCGCGTCCAGGTCGGTCAGCAAACGAGACCGCAGGTCCTCAGGGTCGAGCACCTTCAGCACATCCAAGGCCGAGCTGTAGGGCATGGACCGGCTGCGACCGTCGGACTCGAAACGCACTTCGAGCGACTCTTCGGCAGGAATGATCGAGGTGACCACCCCCTCGCCCCAGCCCGTGGCGTGATAGACAGCCCCGCCCGGCAAGAGCCGCAGCAGCTTGCCGAAACGCTCCAGAATCTCGGGTAGATCGTCGCCGTCGAGCTGCGCGATGGCCGCGAAGCTCTCGAACCAATCCTCCTTGCCATGGGCGGAGGACAGGGCGTGGCGCACCTGCTCGAGCAGCTCATCCGACTTGTGCCTGTGCTCGATCAGCTCGCGCGCCACGGCCAGGACGTCGCTGTGGGCGTCCCGTTCGCGATAGGCGTCGAGCAACAACTGGAGCAGGGCACCCGCCTCCCGTCGCTGACTCTCGTCGAGGGCTGCCAACCCCTTCAGAAAAACCTGGGCCTCCGGCGGATCGCCGAGCAGCTCAAGCCAGATTTTTTCGAGGCCATCCAGGCCGCTCTGATGAGCGGCGGTGACCAAGGGGTTGCTCTTGGGCTCAACAGCCCCCGTCTTTGTTGTGTCACCCACCAAGAATCTCACGACTGATTACGATGCGCTGGATCTCACTCGTGCCCTCGCCGATCGTGCATAGCTTGGCGTCACGATACATACGTTCGACATGGTAGTCGGCTGTGAAGCCGTATCCGCCCATGACCTGGATGGCGTCGCTGCAGACCTTCATGGCCATCTCGCTGGCGAAGAGCTTGGCCATGGCCGCCTCCTTGCCGTAGGGCGCCCCCGCATCTTTCAGGCGCGCCGCTGAGCGCACCAGATGACGGGAGGCCTCGATGTTGGTGGCCATGTCGGCGAGCATGAAGGCGATGGCCTGCTTCTTCGCGATGGGAGCGCCGAAGGCCTCCCGCTCTTTCGCGAAGGCCATGGAGTGCTCGTATGCACCTTCTGCGATGCCCAGGGCCAGCGCGGCGATGCCCACCCGCCCGCCATCGAGCGTCTTCATGAAGTTGGCGAAGCCCTCGCCCACGTCACCCAACAGCTGGTCTGCGGGGACTCTGCACTCTTCGAAGGACAGCTCGCCCCAGTCGGAGCCACGCATGCCCAGCTTTTCGTCACCCTTGTGGATGCCAAAGCCAGGGGTGTCCCGGTCGACGATGAACGAGCTGATGCCGCCGCGAGTGCCCTTGGATTTGTCGGTCACCGCGGTCACGACGAACGTGCCGGCGTGCTGGGCGTTGGTGATGAAGATCTTGCTGCCGTTGAGCACCCAGTGATCGCCATCGAGCCGTGCGGTGGTCAGCGTGCCGCCCGCGTCCGAGCCCGCTCCTGGCTCGGTGAGCCCGAAGGCTCCCAGCTTGCGACCCGAGGCCAGATCGGGAACCCACCGGGCGCGCTGCTCGTCCGTGCCAAACGTCTCGATGGGCCACAGGCACAACGAGTTGTGCGCGGCCACGCCCAGAGCGGTCGAAGCGCAGCACTTGGCCAGCTCGGCGATCACCAGAGAGGCGGTGACAGAGTCGAGGTCGCTGCCCTCTCGCTCCTCGCAGACCGGCATGCCCAGCAGACCCATCTCGCCCATCTGGGCGAAGGTGTCCACCGGGAACCGACGATCGCGGTCGATCTCGATGGCCTGGGGCAGCAGCTCGTTGTGGGCAAAGTCACGGATGGACTCCTGCATCATGCACTGCTCTTCGCTGAGCAGGCTGAGGTCAGTGGTCGTCATCAGATGCTGTCCACCGAGAAGCCGTCGCCAGGCCGACGAGGCGCCTGGCTGGGCTTGGCACCCCTGCTGCCATCACCATGGTCGAGGAAGTCAGCGGACTGGCTACCGCCGATCCAGTGGATCAGTGCCTGGCGGGAGAACTTCCATTCGCGGCCCACCTTTCGGCCGGGAACGTCTCCCTCTCGGAGCACCTTGCTGAAGGTCTTCACACTCACGCCCAGGAGCGCTGCCGCTCCATCGATGTTCAGGATCTCCTGATCAGGCATGGGTGTGGGCGTGGTTTTTCTCGGGTTCGATGGCATCTCAGGCACCATTGCTCGTCGCCCTCCGACGGGCGACCTCCTCGGAAATATACGTGGCCAGTTCATCCAGGGTCGAGCCGGGGCCGAACAGCTGACCGACCCCCAAGTGCTGCAGTTGCTCGACATCGTGATCGGGAATGATGCCGCCCCCTGTGAGCAACACCTTCTCTGCCCCCGCGTCGTCAAGCAACTGCCTGACACGGGGAAACAGGGTCATGTGCGCACCGGAGAGGACCGACAGGCCGACCACGTCGACATCTTCTTGCACGGCGGTTTCGACAATGACCTCAGGGGTCCTGTGCAAACCGGCGTAGATCACCTCCATGCCTGCGTCTCGCAGGGCCGCCGCCACCACCTTGGCGCCTCGGTCGTGGCCATCGAGACCTGGCTTGGCGACCAGAACCCTGATGGGCGACGAGAGCAGCTGGTTGTCGGCGTTCATGGCCGGTGGTCCGGTGGCGACGGGTTCTGCCAGGTCGCCAGCAAGTCGGCGGCCAGAGCGTGAGCAGACAGGGTACTGCCCTGAGCCAGTTGCTCGTCGAGAGAGTCGGACAAGCCCGAACGCTGCCAGAGATCGGCAGCCAATCGGCTCTCGACGAGCTGGACGACCCGCCGGCGCATGTTCTTCCGGCGCCGCTCAGCCAGGCGCCCGGATGTCTCGGCAGCCTCCCAGAGGCCATCGAGAGCCTCTGCCAGCTCGTCGAGACCACGGCCTTCACTCGCCGCCGTGTGCAAGATCGGCGGCCGCTGATCTTCCGGCAAATCTCGCATGGACAGGGCATCTTGCAGCTGCAAGGCCAGACGGTCGGCCCCAGGCATGTCGGCCTTGTTGAGCACGTAGAGGTCGGCGATCTCCATCAACCCGGCCTTCATGGCCTGGATGGTGTCGCCGCCCCCGGGATGCAGCACGACCACGGTGAGGTCAGCGGAGCGGGCCACGTCGACCTCGCTCTGCCCCACCCCCACGGTCTCGACCATCAAGGTGTGTCGGCCGGAGAGATCGAGCACGTCGAGCAGATCGTCCGTGCGCTGTGCGAGACCACCGAAGGCACCTCGCGTGGCCATGGAGCGAATGAACACCCCGGGGTCGAGGGCCAGATCGGCCATGCGCACCCGGTCACCAAGCAACGCCCCGCCGGTGAACGGGCTGGAAGGGTCGACGGCCAGGATGCCGAGGGTGCGCTGCGGCTGCCGACGGCGCCAGCTCTGGGCCAGCCCTTCGACCAGGGTGCTCTTGCCCGCGCCGGGGGGGCCGGTGATGCCCAGACGACGAGCACCGCCCAGGGCCTCGGCAAAGGCACCGTGCGCCTGGGCGAAACGGGCGTCGCCCCGCTCGGCCCAGGTCATCAAGCGCGCGCAAGCGAGGACCTCGCCCTCGCGCACCCGACGCAGCAGCTCGTCAATCCCGGTGGTCACCAACATCAACCCAGCAGGTCCCTCGCGATGACGATGCGCTGCACCTCGGACGTGCCCTCGTAGATCTCGGTGATCCGCGCATCGCGGAAGTAGCGCTCTACAGGGAACTCAGTGGTGTAGCCCGCGCCGCCGTGAATCTGAACCGCTTCATTCGCCGCCAAGTTCGACAGCTGGGAGGCCACCAACTTGGCCTGGGCAGCTTGCCGGGTGTGGGGCTTGTCAGCGTCGCGCAGACTCGCCGCGCTGTAGGTCAACAACCGGGCGGCCTCGAGGTTCGCCGACATCTCGGCGAGCTTCCATTGGATGGCCTGAAAACGGCCGATCGCGCGACCGAACTGCTCACGCTCCCGCGCGTAATTCACCGACGCGTCGAGACAGGCCTGGGTGATGCCCACGGCCTGGGCAGCGATACCGATGCGCCCACCGTCGAGGGTATGAAAGGCCACGGTCAGGCCCTTGCCCACTTCACCAAGAACGGCGTCACCGGACACGCGGCAGTCATCAAACAAGATCTCGACGGTGGGCGACGAGCGGATGCCCAGCTTCTGCTCGACCTTGCCCACCGAGAAACCCGGCGTGCTGGTCTCGACCAGGAAGGCCGTGATGCCCTCTTCTGCCCTGGCGAAGACGATGATCAGGTCGGCCTCGCTGCCCGAGGTGGTCCAGAGCTTGGGCCCGTTGAGCAGCCAGCCGTCACCATCGCGTGTGGCCTTGCACTGCAGCGCGGCCGCGTCCGAACCGGCCCCGGCTTCGCTCAGCGAGTAGGCTCCGAGCCATTCGCCGCTGGCCAGCTTGGGCAGGCAGCGAGCCTTCTGCTCGTCCGTTCCGAAGCGCACGATGGGACCAGTGACCAGGCCGTTGTGCACGGCCAGGGTGACGCCCATGGAGGCACAGGCCCGGCTGATCTCTTCGACCACCAGCATCTGGCCCACGTAGCCCAGCTCGCTGCCACCATACTCTTCGGGAATCAGCGTGCCCGCGAAGCCCAGCTCGGCGGCCTGACGAAACTCGTCCTTGGGAAAGCGGTGCTCCTTGTCCCGCGCAGCCGCGGTAGGAGCCACGACGCCCTGCGCAAAATCGCGGGCGGCTTCCCTGATCATCTCCAGCTCTTCGCTCAGCTCGAAGTTCATGAGTTCTTTGCCAGCGCTCCGTTGTCAGTCGTAGGGATAGAAACCGCGGCCGGTCTTGCGGCCCAGGTGTCCGGCAGCCACCAGCTTGCGCAACAGCGGGCTGGGGCGGTACTTGCTGTCACCGAGGTCTCGGTGCAGGACTTCCATGATGCTCAGGCACACATCGAGGCCGATGAGATCGGCCAGGGCCAGCGGGCCCATGGGGTGAGCCATGCCCAGCTTCATGATGTCGTCGATGGCCTCCTTCGTGGCCACGCCCTCCATGAGGCAGGTGATGGCCTCGTTGATCATGGGCATCAGGATGCGGTTGCTGACAAAGCCCGGGAAATCGTTGGCCTCGACCGCCGTCTTGCCCAGCTCTGCGGACAACCCGTTGACCGTAGCGCAGGTCTCATCGCTGGTGTCGAGCCCACGCACCACCTCGACCAGCTTCATCACCGGCACGGGGTTCATGAAGTGCATGCCGATGACCTTGTCTGGCCGGCCCGTGGCTGACGCCAGAGCCGTGATCGAAATGGACGACGTGTTGCTCGCCAGGATCGTGCCCGCCCCGGTGATGCGATCGAGGTCAGCGAACAGCCCCTTCTTGAGCTCGAGATTCTCGCTCACGGCTTCGACCACCAGATCAGCGCCGGAGCAGGCGTCGAGCGCCGTCGACGTGGTGATGCGTCCCATGATCGGGGCGATCTCGTCTTCGGCGATGCGCCCCTTCTTGGCCATGCGCGCCAGGCTCTTCTCGATGGACGCCAGGGCAGCCGCCAGGCGCTCATCGCTCAGATCGATCAGTGTGACCTGCTTGCCGTTGCAGGAGCAGACCTGGGCGATGCCATTGCCCATGGTGCCGCAGCCGATGACGGCGACGTTGCCGATGGCCATCTCAGACGAGTTCCACGCTCATGGCCACCGCGTTGCCGCCGCCCAGGCAGAGACTGGTCATCCCGGTCTTCAGCCCGCGGTTCTTCAGCGCGTGGACCAGGGTCACCAGCAGCCGCGTGCCAGAAGCTCCGATGGGATGGCCCAAGGCCACGGCGCCACCGTTGACATTCAGCTTCTCGGCGGGCAGTTCCCAGAGTTGACGCACGGCCACGCACTGGCTGCTGAAGGCCTCGTTGAGCTCGACCAGGTCGTAGTCGTTGACCGACATGCCCGTGCGCGCTTCGAGGTTCTTCACCGCCTCGACCGGCGCCATCATGACCCACTTCGGGTCGGTGCCCCCCACCGCGTAGCCGGTGATGCGCGCCAGCGGCTTCACGCCCAACTCGGACGCCGTGTCCGCGCTCATGACCACCGTGGCAGCGGCGCCGTCGTTGATCGAGCTCGCGTTGCCCGCGGTCACCGAACCGTTCTTGTCGAAAGCCGGACGCATCTTGCCCAGGCCTTCGGCAGTGATGTCAGCGCGGGGACCTTCGTCGGTGTCGAAGGTCCAGGCGTCACCACGTCGGGGCTTGATCTCCACGCCACAGATCTCGTTGGCGAACGCGCCAGCCTCCGTGGCCGCCGCAGCCTTGCGGTGGCTCTCAGCGGCGTACTCGTCCTGCTGATCGCGGGTCACGTCGTACTTCTCGCAGACCGCTTCGCCAGTCATGCCCATGTGCATGTCGTAGTAAGGGTCCCAGAGACCATCGGCGATCATCGAGTCGACGATCTGCGCGTTGCCCAGGCGCATGCCCGAGCGAGCCTTGGGGATGAAGTAGGGCGCATTGGTCATGGACTCCATGCCGCCGGCCAGCACGACCTTGCTGTCGCCGCAGCGAATGGCCTGGGTGGCCAGCATCACGGCTTTGAGACCCGAGCCACAGACCTTGTTGACCGTGAGTGCCGAGCCGCTATCGGGCAGACCGGCCGCTCGGGCCACCTGGCGGGCAGGAGCCTGACCCAGGCCGCAGCCGAGGACGTTGCCCATGATGGTCTCATCGACCACGGCGGCGTCGACGCCAGCCCGGGCAATGGCCTCACGGGCAGCGAAGCCGCCCAGGTCGGTGGCCGAGAAGGGGGACAAGGCCCCCTGGAACTTGCCAATAGCAGTGCGCACGGCGCTGGCAATCACGACATCCGTCATCGGGTTCTAGCTCTCACTGGAGTCGAATCGGAGAGAGGCGCTGCCCCTAGGCGCCCAGGCGTCCGATCGATGGCGGGAGCGGCTGGATCAGGTGACCAGTCGCACCCTCAAGACGATCTTGGCGAACAGGTGCCGTCTAGGAGGATCGCCCCCCTTTGGGGGGTGTCAGCGGGGTCCTTCAAAGCACTTTTGAGGGACGCTCGCAAAGACAGGGGAGTGTATCGAAAGCGCCGTCCTCGCGGAAGCACGCAGGCGCCCGGGATCGGTCGATCTCCGCCCTACTCGAGATTGGTGTGCCGGGCACCCAACTCGGACTCGGTGGCGCCCAGGGCCGCCAGGAGATCCACCACGATGTGGTCGAGGAAGGCCAGCAGCGAGACCTCGAACAGTGTGCCCAAGGGAAACGACAGCCCTTTCTCTGCGGTCGGGACGTCGAGGGCCGCCACCACGTCGGCCACGTCGTCCGTCTGGCTGGGCAGCCGGGTCACGCTCAGCACCCGGGCGCCGCCCTGCCGGGCCGTATCCATCAGGGAGAGCACGGTGGGCGTGGTGCCGCTGCCTGTGCAGGCCACCAGCAGATCGCCCTGGCCCAGCCGAGGCACAGTGGTGTCGTCGAGCCCCCATGCAGACAGGCCCATCTGCCCCAGGCGACGGGCGAAGGCCGCCGACATCATCCCGGAGCGGCCACGGCCGGCCACGACGATCTGCTGGGCCGACAAGATCTCTTCGACGAACGCCTGGCTCACCGAGACGGGCACGGAGCCCAGGGCCCTGGAGATGGCGCTGGTGTACAGAGCGAGATGGGCGGGCGTCGTCACAGACGGTTCCAGTGCAGCCGGGTGGAATCGAAAAGCGTGCCCTCGCGGCAAGCCAGCTCATAGGTAAAGCCGTCGGCCTCACTCTCGCTGTCTACCGCCACGGCGCAGCCATTGCAGACCGCATAGCCGCAGCCCATGACCGTTTCCAGGGAAGCGATCGCCGGCACACCTGCCTCGCGGCTCACCGCCCCCACCGCCTCCATCATGGGCTCAGGACCACAGCTGAGGACCACCCCGGGACGCTCAGCCTCGATCAGCGCAGCGAGCCGGCCATCGACCCTGCCGTGGTGGCCGGTAGAGCCGTCGTCCGTGCAGAGTTCGACCCTCACGCCAGACGTTGCGAGGCGATCGGCCAGGGTCAGCCGCTCGGCGGTCCGCGCGCCGAAGACAACGATCAGCTTGTCGTGCCTGGGATCGCCAGCCCTGCGCCAGCTCTCGGCCAGGAACAAAAACGGAGCCACCCCGTACCCGCCGGCGACGCAGATCACCGGGCCGGGCGCCTGGTCGTCCCCCGCCAGGGCCTGCTCGAGGGCCTGGTCGAGGGCCTGGTCCAGGGCTGGCTCGAGGGCCTGGCCTAGAGGTCCCACCACCTGCAGCTCGTCGCCAGTCGACAGGGAGCACAGCAGCCCGCTGCCTCGCCCCACGGGCATGACCATGAACTCGAGCCTCTGCTCGCCGCCAACCCCTGTGCAGCCCAGCACGGAGAAAGGGCGGGGCAACAGGGGAAAGCGGGGATCGGCCAGGCTGACCATGCAGAACTGGCCGGGGCGAGCCGGGGGGAAGCGGCCAGCCGGGGCGACCTCCAGGCGATGGCAGCCACCGGAGAGGGCCTCGTTGGCCAGGAGGCTGGCCGAGGTGCTGGCTAGGCTGGGCAAGTCTGTCGCTCTGGTTTCCATCGTGCGGCGAATCCTATCATTCGCACCGCCTGGGCCCACCTGCCCGGGTCCACACCTCTCCCGGCGACGGCCAGGCTCATGATCTTTCGGCTGCACGGCGTCTTCCTGGTGTACCTGGCCGCGACCATGGCCTGGAACCTGTCCGCGTCCAGGCGAGGTCACGGCGAGCGCACGCGGCCCTGGGAGCGGCTCGTGCTGTGGCCCGTGCTGGCTGGGCTCACGGTCGTCCTGGTTCATGACCGCGCCGTGCCAGAGAGCAGTCCTTGGCTGACCCTGCCCTGGGTCTCGCACCTTTTCCCCGTGGTCTTCATGGCCGCCCTGGTCCAGAACCTGACCGCCATGGTGCGCCGGGGGGCTCAGCTCACCGACATCCCCATCATCCTCTTCAACGTGGGGCTCGGTGGTTGCCTGTTGGTGGCCGACCTGGCCCTGGCGGGAGTGCCCCTGGGCCAAACCGAGACCAGCCTGCTCTACTCCCACTCGGTGGTGCAGGGTCTGCTCGGCACGCGCCTGGCCCATCTGTGGACGCTGAGCTGGCACCTGCCGCTGTTCGTGCGCCGGGGCGAGGCCACGAGCCTCGCTGGCGCCGCCCTTGGCCTCCTGCCTGCAGCCCTCGCGGCCTTTCCGGCCTTGATGCTCGTGGCCCTCCACGGCGAGGCGGGCAAGGTCATCGAGAGCTTCGGCCAGGAGCCCCGGGTGGCGACGCTACGCAACGACCTCGGTGTGGGCATCATGGTGCGAGCGGACCGGCCCCTGCAGGGCCAGGCTCCCCCCGGCACCGTCGAAGCCTGGCGTCTGCCCGCAGACCAGGCCGTAGCTGACCTGCCCCCGCGCACGTCCGACCGACCGCTGGTGCTCGAACTCGCCCCACCGCCCAGCTGGTACCGCACGCCCCCTACCCAGGCGGAAGCAGAGCAGACCTTCATGGAGGCGGCGCTCAGGCTCTGTGAGCGAACGCAGCCCAGCCTGCTGCTGCCCTTCCCCGAGGCGGACGGCGAGGCCACCCTCTACTTCGCCCCCTCGACAGATTGGCCCGGTCTGTGCGCAGAACTCGCCGCCCGGCTGTCCACGGTCAGCCCGAAGACGCGCCTGGCCATGCGTCTGGCGGGCACCGGCCCCTTCTCCCGAGCCACGTTTGAGGCCCTGGCCGCCCCGCCGTCGGCGGTCACTGTCATGGGCCCCCATCTGGAGCCTGGCGGGGCTGCCGCCGGTCGAGCGAGCCATGCGGAGGCCACCCTGCAGACCTGGCGAGAGTGGCGGGCTGCGGTGGCCCAGCCGCCAGAGTTCTGGGTCCTGGGAGCGAGCGCATCCCCCTTGGCCTATGGCGAAAACGCACAGGAGCGCTTTCTCGAAGGTTGTCTGGCCCGAGCTGTGGCCGACCCCGAGATCAGCGGTTTTCTGGTCATCGGCTGGAGAGATATCGGGCACACCCTGGGCCTGCTGCGCCCCGACGGCCGCCCCCGTTGGGCAGCCCAGCGTTTTCGCCAGCTGCTCGGTGCCTCCACCGTGACACCCGATCGCTAACATGCTCGGCGCCTCTTTGGCGCCCCCACCCATCGCCCCAGTGCACAGGGCTTCCATGCAGACCTTCGTTCGCCCCTTCGCCGAGAAGATCGCCGCGATCATCGACATGCCTGTCGACGACGTGGCGGCCCTGATCAGCACCCCGCCCCGGCCCGACATGGGCCAGCTGGCGTTTCCTTGCTTTCAGCTGGCGAAGGCCCGCCGAGAGGCCCCGCCCAAGATCGCCGCCTCCATCGCCGAGCAGCTGCAGGTCGACCCTCTGGACGGCAGCGGACTGGCCCAGGTCAGCGCCGCCGGCCCGTACGTCAACGCCTTCCTCGACGGCGCCGTGGTGGGCGGACAGGTGTTCTCCGCAGCGCTCACCCAGGGGCGGCGCTTCGGCTGCCTCGACAGTGGCGCTGGCCAGGTGGTCACCGTCGACTACTCGTCTCCCAACATCGCCAAGAGCTTCGGCATTCACCACCTGCGCTCCACGGTGATCGGGCACGCCCTGGTGGGCATGCTAGAGGCCGCCGGCTTCCAGCCCGTGGGCATCAACCACCTCGGCGATTGGGGCACCCAGTTCGGCCAGCTGCTGGCCATCTGGACCGACGAAGGTGACGAGAGTCGCCTGGCCGACGAGGGCATCGACTACCTGCTCTCGCTCTACGTCGAGTTCAACCGGCGCAAAGAAGCTGACCCCGCGTTGCAAGAGCGGGCCCGGGCCTGCTTCGCCTCTCTTGAGAGGGGCGACAGCGAAAGCCGCCGGCTCTGGAAGCTGTTCCGCGACACCTCCATGGCCGAGTTCGAGCGGGTCTACAAGCGGCTGGGCATCCACTTCGACGACACCCGGGGCGAGAGCTACTACGAAGGCCTGATGGCGGCCATGCTCACCGAACTCGAAGAGAAGGGCCTGCTGAGCGAGAGCCAGGACGCCACCGTGGTTGACCTCGAGGCCCACGATCTGGGCGTGGCCCTGGTGCGCAAGTCTGATGGTTCCACGCTCTATCTCACCCGCGATCTGGCGTCCGCCGACTTTCGTCGCAACGAGTACGGCTTCGTGCGCTCGCTCTACGTGGTGGGTGGCGCCCAGGCCCTGCACTTCGCCCAGATGATCAAGGTGCTCGAGCTGCTGGGTCGCGACTGGGCACACGCCGTCGAGCACGTCCCCTTCGGCCTGATGCGCTTCAAAGATCGCAAGATGAGCACCCGCAAGGGGGACATCATTCGCCTGGCCGACGTGCTCGACAAGGCCGTGGCCATGGCCCGCGAGACCATGGAGAGCGGCGCCCGGGACAAGGGCCGGCAGCTCCCCGACGACATCGACGAGGTGGCCCACCGCATCGGTGTGGGGGCGGTGGTCTTCAACGACCTCAAGAACAGACGGCAGCGAGACGTGATCTTCGACTGGGACGAGGTGCTCTCCTTCGAGGGCGAGACCGGCCCTTACCTGCAGTACACCGCCGCCCGCATCGCCTCCATGATCGACAAGTACGGCGCCGAACCTCGCTGCGACGTCGACTGGAGCCTGGTCTCCGGCCCGGGCGAGCTCGACCTGGCCCTGGCCCTCGACGGGCTGTCCACTGCGCTGAGCCGAGGCGTGGCCGAGAGCGAGCCCTCCCTCGTGGCCGATCAGCTGCTCACCATCGCGGCCCGATTCAGCACGCTGTACAGCAATCGCGACTGGAAGGTCCTTTCGGACGACGCCGCACTGAGCTCCGCCCGCATGGCCCTGGCCGCCGCGGCGCGACAAGCCCTGGTGAACGGGCTAGGCTGGCTGGGCATCCCTGTGCCCGATCGTATGTGATTTCCCTGCGGGACCTCCCCCGCCCTCTCTTCTCGGAACCCGTTGACGATGGTCGACCTCGAGCCTTTCATCCGCGACATCCCTGACTTCCCCAAACCAGGCATCGTCTTCAAGGACATCACACCCCTGCTCGGGAACGCGTCGGCTTTTGCCAGCAGCATCGAGCAGCTGGCCAAGTCCCTGGACGGCGTGGCCTGCGACGCCCTGGCCGGCATCGAGTCTCGGGGCTTTCTGTTTGGCACGGCCCTGGCCCAGACCCTGGGCGTGGGCTTCGTCCCCATTCGCAAGCCAGGCAAGCTGCCGTACACCGTGGTCAGCCAGGAGTACAGCCTCGAGTACGGCACAGACCGCATCGAGATGCACTCGGACGCCGTCCTCGATGGTCAGTCGGTGGTGGTCATCGACGACCTCATCGCCACCGGGGGCACGGCGTCGGCAGCGTGCGACTTGATCGAAAAAGTCGGCGGCACGGTGTCGGCGCTGTCCTTCGTGATCGCCCTCGATTTCATTCCCTGGCGGGACAAGCTGCAGGATCGTGACGTGCGGGCTTTGCTGCGCTATTCGTAGCGGACGAGCCGCTCGGCAGAGAGCACCGGCCAGTCAAGCCACGAGAGCAATCCGTGGGCCCGACTTGCCTCGTCATCTGTCGGGCGTATTCTTTCCTCAGTCCATTCGGTAGCGAATGCCGATAAGACAGCCACCCCCTGATCGACACCCCCCGACGAGCGTCCCGATGTCCAACCAGTTCAAGGCACGCCTGAAGCAGATTCGCGATGCGAGCGAACGCCGCTCCGAGGCCTCCCACAAGGCCCGTACCGACGAAGACCTCGAGAGGTCCCAGAAGACGTTTGAGGGCTTCGAGTTCCGCGAAAAGGTCGAGGCCATCATTGACGAGCTCTCCACAGGGTTCATCGCTGAAGCCAGTGGTTTCGAGCTGAGCAGGGGCTTCTACGAAGGCAAGTACAAGCTCGCCCTGCGACTCGAAGAGCCTCTCACGGGCAACGATGGCGTGACCGAGAACTACTTCTCCCGGCTGGTCTTCCTGCTCGACCCGCACATTGACGATGACACGATCGGCGTGCAGTGCCGCAAGACGATCCGCAACCGTGACCTCGAAGCCGCCACGATCGGGGCCAACATGGTCACGGACGAACTGGCCACGATCGAAGAGTTCCTTGAGGGGCAGTTCGTGAGCTTCGCTGAAGCCTACTTCGACTCGTCAGAGTCCCTGCGACCTGCTGGAGCGCCCAGCTGAGCTGATCGGCGGCAGGTCACACAGCAGCCCGGGCCCATGGCCCGGGCTGCTGGCAATTTCGGGCTGCTCGTTTTTTCTTTCGGCAATCTCTCAAGTCTTGAACCCGTGGACGTCGACAAGCGTCTTTACGACCGACGCTCGATGCCCTCCACACTGGTTCGACCATCCACCCTCCCTGGCCACCCGGCCACAAAGATGGTGTCTGACCAGCCTCTCTCGGTCGCTATAGTTCAGTTCGTCGCTGTGCAGGCTCATGAGGTCGGCACAGATCACGAGGCAAACCACTCGTAAGGGTGGGACGCAAAGCTACAGGGCCCGGACGCCGTTCGGGCAGCCAGTTGCCGACGAGGAGAGGTGAGAGATGGTTCGCAAGACCAAGACAGAGTCCAAGAGCAAGAGCACGAGCCGCCGCACGACGACGGCCAGCAAGGCTTCCAAGGCCGCCACCACTGCCGCAGCGGGTCCTGCGACGAAGGCAGCCAAGAAGACGCCTGCCAAGTCCTCCAGCAAGGCCAGCGGCAAGGCCTCGGCCAAGGCTCCCGCGAAGAAGCGTCAGCGTGGTGAGCTGGGCGGGCCCCACGAGGCCCTCTGGCGGTCCTACGCCAAGACCCACGACCCCGCCCAGCGCAACCAGCTCATGGAGCTGCACCTGCAGGTGGTGCATTTCACAGCCGAGCGGCTGCTGCTGACCCTGCCCCGCTCCATCGAGCTCGAAGATCTGAAGAGCGCTGGCGTGTTCGGTCTGATGGACGCCATCGACGGCTTCGACATCGACCGGGGCATCAAGTTCAAGACCTACTGCAGCACTCGTGTACGGGGAGCCATCCTCGACGAGCTGCGCAGTCAAGACTGGGTGCCTCGTCTGGTGCGTCTCCGGGCCCACCAGCTGACCAAGGCCCAGGCCAGCCTCGAAGCGGTCCATGGGCGCGTGCCCACGGATGCCGAAATGGCTGACGCCCTCGACGTGGGCCTGCCCGACTACCTGTCCATGGTTCAAGAGGCCCGGGCCCACACCGTGCGCTCCCTCTCCGAGACCTGGGACGACGGCTCCGGCGATCAGGCGGTCGAGAAGATCGACTACCTGAAAGATCCCGGCGCCCCCGATCCCGCCGAGATCCTGAACCAGAAAGACGTGATGATCGCCATGATCCGCTCGCTCAGCAAACGCGAGAAAGAGATCATCCTCATGTACTACCGCGATGGGTTGACCATGAAGCAGATCGGTCAGCTCATGAGCCTGACCGAGTCCCGGGTGTGCCAGATCCACAGCAACGTCATGAAGAAGCTGAAGGTGCACCTCGAAGGGGCGCACCAGCACCTGGCCATGTGAGACCGGGCGACGCCGCTTCGACCTCGGTGCTCTCAGGCCCTTCCATCGCCGGGCACCGGGTCGAGCTGCTCTCGTCCATCGATTCGACCAACGCAGAAGCCCGTCGGCGCATCTGTGCTGGCCGTGATGTGGCCGGTTTGGTGCTGGTGGCCGTCGACCAGACCGCGGGCCGGGGACGGCGGGGACACACCTGGCACTGCGTCCCCGGGCGCTCCCTGATCACGACGCTGGTCCTGGTCCAGCCCACTCTGCCCAGACTCTCCAGGGTGACCGTACTCACGGCCGTGGCCGCCTGCCGGGCCCTGGAGAACGCTGGCTCCCCGCCCATGGCCATCAAGTGGCCCAACGACCTGATGCGAGGCGAGGGCAAGCTGGGTGGCATCCTGGTCGAGCAGGTCACCTCGCCCCAGGGCCAGGATCTGCTGCTGGTGGGCGTCGGCATCAACCTGTCCTTGCGCCCCGGCGACCTCCCCGACGAGCTGAATGCGCTGGCCACGGACGCAGCTCTGGCCCCCACAGCGGCCTGCCGAGACCAGGCGCTCCGTCAGCTGGTCGAAGGGCTGGACGGCGCCCTGGCCGCTCTCGGCACCCCTGCAGACCACGCCTGGGGCCAGGAGTACGCCCGGAGATCGTGGCTGAACGGCCGCCGGGTCAGCCTGCAGCACGAGGGTCGTCAGCAGACGGTCGACATCGCCTCGGTGAGCGCTGAGGGCGACCTGCTCCTGGGGGACGGCCGGACCCTGCGAGGCGAACACGTCCAGCTGCTGTCCTCGAAGCCCCACTCCTGACCGGCCAGTGGGCGCGGGCGGCCGACTCCCTGGCCCAGGTGCGTTGATAGAGGGTCGGGACCAGCCCTATACTTGCCGGGCTTCCCCCTCCCCTCGAATCGACTCCTCGCCATGACCCAGCTGCGCCTCGACGGACGGGCTCCCGATGCCATTCGCCCACTTCACTTCACCAGGCATTGGCTGCCCACCCGCCCCGGTTCCGTCCTCGTGGACTGCGGCCTGACCAGGGTGCTCTGCACGGCGGTCGTCGAAGACGGCGTGCCCCGGTTTCTCAAGGGCACAGACCAGGGCTGGGTGACGGCGGAGTACTCCATGCTGCCGGCGGCCACCAGCAACCGCCGCCCCCGTGAGCGAGGCCCCAAGGTCGACGGTCGCAGCGTAGAGATCCAGCGGCTCATCGGCCGGGCCCTGCGCGCCGTGGTCAACCGCAAGGCCATCAAGGGGCGCACGGTGTGGGTCGACTGCGACGTGCTCTCGGCAGACGGTGGCACCCGCACCGCGTCGATCAACGGCGCGTACATGGCCCTCCATGACGCGTTCACGGGCCTCAAAGAGAACGGCGGCCTCAAGAGCTGGCCCCTGACCGATTCGCTGCAGGCGGTGAGCGTTGGCCTTCTCGAGGGCGCCGCCCACGCCGACCTCAGCTACTACGAGGACAGCTCCGCAGAGGTCGACATGAACCTGATCGTCACCGGCTCGGGCAAGGTGGTCGAGATGGGCGGCGGCGCAGAGCAAGGGGCGTTCACGTTCGAGCAGCTCGACGCGCTGACCACCATGGGACGCAGCGCCGCCGCGTCGATCAAGGCCGTCCAGGACGAGGCCCTCAGGTCGTGACCCAGTTGCTCGTCGCCACCAGCAACCGAGGCAAGGTCAAAGAGCTTGTCCCCTTGCTCGGCGAGCTGGGCTGGGAGCTCTGCGATCTTGAGCCGTTCGGCCATGTCCCCGAGGCCGTTGAAGACGGAGCCACCTTCGCCGAGAACGCACGGGCCAAGGCGTTGCACTACGCCCAGGCCACGGGGCTGGCGGTGCTGGCTGACGACTCTGGTCTTGAGGTCGACGCCTTGAACGGCGCGCCGGGGGTGCACTCCGCTCGTTTCGCGGGTGAGCACGGCAACGCCTCAGCCAACAACGCGCTGCTGCTGGCCCAGCTCGACGGGGTGAGCGACCGCAGCGCCCGTTTTCGCTGCGCCCTCTGCCTGGTCGAGGGAGGCCAGGTCACCTTGGAGGTCAGCGGCGCCTGCGAGGGCACCATCCTGAGCGACGGCAGGGGCCAGCAGGGCTTCGGCTACGACCCGTTGTTCGTACCCACGGCCCCTGGGGCCTCGGGCGCGAGCTTCGCCGAGATGACTGCTGCCCAGAAGGCGCCCCTGTCCCACAGGGGGCAGGCCGTGGCCGCCTTGGTCGCCGAGTTGTCCAGTCGCGGCACAGGAGCCCCGTCGTGAAGCGCGAGCTGATTCGCAACTTTTCGATCATCGCCCACATCGACCATGGCAAGAGCACCCTTGCCGATCGCATGTTGGAGATGACCCGTACGGTCGAGCTGCGAGACCGGGCCGAGCAGCTCCTGGACGACATGGACCTGGAGCGGGAGCGAGGCATCACCATCAAGGCCAAGGCTGCCTCGATGGACTACAAGAAAGACGGGGTCCTCTACCGGCTCAACCTCATCGACACGCCGGGCCACGTCGACTTCAACTACGAGGTCGAGCGGGCCATGCAAGCCTGCGAAGGGGCCCTGCTGCTGGTCGATGCCTCCCAGGGCGTCGAGGCCCAGACCGTGCACAACACGATCCTGGCCGAGCAGGCCGAGTTGATGATCCTCCCTGTGATCAACAAGATCGACCTGCCTGCAGCCCGCCCCGACGAGGTCATCGAAGAGATCGAGACGGCCCTGGCCATCGAGGGCGAGCGGGCCCTGCTGACCTCGGCCAAGAGCGGCGAGGGAGTCCGTGAGCTGCTCGACGCCATCGTGGACCAGGTGCCCTCACCGCTCGGCGACGATGACGCTCCCCTGCGGGCGCTCATCTACGACGCTGAGTTCAACGACTACCGCGGCGTGATCATGCACGTGCGCGTGGTCGACGGTGCCCTGAAAGCCGGGCAGAAGATTCGCCTGGCAGCCGGAGGGAGCCGGCACGAGGCCCTCGAGATCGGCATCTTCCGACCGGCGCTGACCCCGCTCAAGTCCCTGGGAACGGGAGAGGTGGGCTACCTCATCGCCAACATCAAGACCCTCTCTGACGTGCGCATCGGCGACACGATCGTGCTCGACAAGGACACGACCAGCGAGCCCCTGCCTGGCTATCGGGCCAGCCGGCCCATGGTCTTCTGCGGCATGTACCCCGTGCAGAACGGTGACTTCGACAACCTGCGCACGGCCCTCGGACGGCTGGCCCTGAACGACTCGGCCTTCACCTTCATGCCCGAGAGCAGCGACGCCCTGGGCTTCGGCTTCCGCTGTGGCTTCCTGGGTCTCCTGCACATGGAGATCGTGCAGGAGCGGCTCGAGCGCGAGTCGAACATCGACATCGTCCAGACCGCACCCAACGTGACCTATGAGATCTTGGACACGGACGGCAAGCTGCTGGTGATCAACAGCCCTTCAGAGATCCCTGACGCGACCAAGATCGTGGAGTTCAGGGAGCCCATCGTGCACCTCGACATCGTCACGCCCGATGATTACATCGGCATCATCATGAAGCTGGGCATTGATCGGCGGGGCCGCTTCCTCAAGCAGGAGTACATCGGCCCGGGCAGGGTGCTGCTGGGTTTCAGCATCCCCCTGTCTGAGATCATCTTCGACTTCTTCGACCTGCTGAAGTCGGCGACTCGTGGTTACGCCACCATGGACTACGAGCTCGAGGGCTACCACGCCGACAACCTGGTCAAGATGCGCATCCTGGTCAACAGCGAAGAGGTCGATGCCCTGTCGACCATCTCCCACTCCAGCCACTGCGAGGTCCGGGGACGGGCCATCCTCAAGGTGTTGCGCAAGGAGATCCGGCGGCACCTGTTCAAGGTCGCCCTGCAGGCGGCGGTGGGCGGCAAGATCGTGGCTCGCGAGGACATCGCCCCCGTGCGCAAGGACGTCACGGCCAAGTGCTACGGCGGCGACATCTCCCGCAAGCGCAAGCTGCTGGAGAAGCAGAAGGCGGGCAAGAAGCGGCTCAAGATGGTGGGCAACGTAGAGATTCCCCAGAAGGCCTTCCTGGCCGTGCTGAAGACCGGGCGGGACTGACCTGCGAAGGCCGCCCTCAGACCAGCCAGTAGTCCCTGGTCAGCCAACCCGCCACGAGCAACACCTGCAGGGACACAGCGACCCAGAAGCGGTTGCGAAAGCTGGCCTTGATCGTCTTGTGCCGAAACAGGCTCATGCCAGCCAGGGCGCCCGGGGTACCGCCGCTCATCACGAGCCAAAGCAGGGTGCGCTCAGGCACGCGAACCCAGCTCCGCCCGGAGATCGCCTTGTCGTAGCCAAAGACAAGGAATGTGACGGCGCTCACCGCGATGCACCACCACAGCACCCAATGCAGTGGCTGATCAAGAGTGGTCAACCAGGCAAAAAGACCACCGCTCAAGCCGAAGCCGAGCAAACCAAAACGTAGTGCAGGTTGAGACCAGAGAGACATGATGACGAGTTCGGCATCAAGGGGAGAGGGAATCAAATCAGGGTAACGAGGCCAGGACCAAGGGCCAGAGGCATTGATCTGTCTCCATGCTAGCAAGCGTCATCAGGACTCGAGAGGGCCCGGCCAGAGCTTCGGGGGGCACATTTCCTGAGAATCGTGAATACAACAGCTCTCACATCGACTTCAAAATCCTTGTGCTATCGGTATCATCTCTCTCGGCGTCGAAAGGCTCTTCCCCCAGCTGACGCTTGTCCCCCACCCCCCCCCGCTGGATTGAGACACACATGGCTCTCAAGTCGTTGTCCACGGCCGAACTTCTCAAGGAACTCGACCGCCGTGAAAAAGGAGCAGGCAAGCTCGAAGCCAAGCGAGCAAAGCTGCTGAATGAACTCGCCCAGCTCGATGCTCAGTTGGCCCAGCTCGGCGTCACTCCCGGCCGTGCCCCCAAAGGAGCTGGCGCCGCAGCGGCCAGCGCCCCCAACGGCAAGCGCACTCGCGCCCGAAACGCCGTCAACCTCCCCGACGCCATTGCCATGGCCATGGAAATCGGCGCCGTGGTCTCGCCCGCCGAGGCCTCTGATCTGGTCCTCTCCAACGGCTTCAAGACGACCTCTCAGCGCTTCAACATGATGGTCAGCAACGCCCTGGCCAAGGACTCCCGCTTCAAGCGGCTGTCCCGCGGTCAGTACGAGCGCGTCGGCTGAGCAAACCCGCAGACGAAAGCACTGACGGACAAGAGCGGGCCGGCGACCCTCCGTGAGGGTGGCTGGCCCGTTCTGCGTTCGGAGACAGCTCTTGCCGCACCCTGACCACATGGCCGCGGACACGGAAACGAAGAACTGCCGCCGACAGAATGCGCCCGGAGCGCGGCACTCTCCGACGATGGTGCTAGCCCGGGCTAGGCGCTGGCCGTTCGGCGTCGCCCCGGGTAGCAGAGCATGAGCGCCGCGAGGCAGGCCAGGGAGGCCCACATGGGCACGGAGAACAGCCGCTCGTAGTCGACCTCGCCCGAGGCGTCCACAGCCCAGTCACTGACCCAGCCAGCCACCTTGCTGCCGACGATCACGCCTACACCAACGATCACCAGATTGAACAGGTTCTGGGCGCTGGCCCGGACGTCGTCGCTCGTCTCTTCGTCGACGATCATGAAGGCCACGAAGATGAAGCAGCCAAAGCAGAGCCCGTGGAGCATGACCCCGCCCAGCAGGGCCACCGACGATTCGGGCAGATAGGCGAACAGGGCCATGCGCCCGGCGTAGGCCGCGAGCCCCACGGCCAGCAGCCCCTTGCGGGGAGCCCAGGTGGCCACCAGTGGCATGAGCGCCAACACCATGACCTCGACCATCTGGCCCAAGGTCATGAAGCCCCCGCCACCCACACCGAACACGGCCGTGAAGAACTCGGGGACCTCGAGGGTCTTGTGCAGGAAACTCTCGGTGTGCACGAAATAGAACTGGTGGATGCAGCTCACTGGCACGGCGATCAGGAACAAGGTCAGCAGGGGCTGACGCTTCACTTCGCCCAAGGCCGCCATGGTGGCGTTGCTCTTCGCGCTCCGATTCGGTGGCGTGTGGGGCAAGAAGAAGCAGAGCACCCCCATGACCCCACCCAGGATGGCGCTCAAGCGAAAGGCGTCGGCCTTGCCGGCCACCTGCAGGGCGTGGAGCGCGTCGCCGGTCGCCCCCTCTGGCGAATGCTGCAGCGCCAGCCATTGGCCCATGCCAATGCCCACGGCGATCCAGCCGAACGTCCCCCACAGGCGCACCTTGCCGAAGTCACGGTCCCGGTCGGGCAGGTGGTGAAAGGCCAACGAGTTGGTCAGGGCCAGGGTCGGCGAGTACACGAGCCCGTAGATCAGCGAGAAGATCAAGAAACCGTTGAAGTTGTCGATGGTGGCCAGCTGCCAGATCAGCACCGCCCCCACCAGGTGGGAGATGGCCAGGTAACGCTCCGTGGCGAACCAGCGGTCCGCCACTTGCCCGGCGAGAAACGGACCCACGATGGCGCCCACGGCGCCGGCCGCGAACATCGACCCGATCTGATTGCCATCCATGCCTCGATGATCGGCCAGAAACGACCACAGGAAGGGCAGCCAAGCGCCCCAGATGGCGTACTGAAGGAACATCATCAGCGACAACGAGACGCCCAGCCGAGCGCCCATGGGTGGTGCTTCGCTGTGCCGGCTCATTCTGCGAACGCCGCGTCGAAGGCCAGCTCACTTGCGGGGAAGTCCAGCGCGCGCACGAAGCGCACGGCCTCCGCCGCGCCGTGTTCTCGATCCATCAAGGCGTCCTCCCACTCGACGGACAGGGGCCCGGCGTAGCGCTGTTGGTTGAGCAGGCGCACGATCGACTCGAAGTCGATACGGCCCCGTCCCGGTGAACGAAAATCCCAGTGGCGGCCGTCTGTGCCGAAGTCGAGGTGACCACCGAACACACCCGCCGCCGTGGGCGCGGCCGACCACCACACATCTTTGACGTGGACGTTGAACAGCCGCTCGCCAAACTCGCGCAAGAAGGCCAGATAGTCCACGCCCTGGTAGCCGAAGTGGGAGGGGTCGAAGTTGAAACCAAAGGCCGGGTGGTGGCCGAGGGCTGCCAGCGCCCGACGGCTGGTGACGATGTCGAAGGCGATCTCGGTGGGATGCACTTCGAGCGCGAAGACGACTCCCTGTGCAGCGTAGTCATCGAGGATCGGCCGCCAACGCCGGGCGAAGTCGCCGTAGCCCTCGTCGATCGCCCCGGACGGCAAGGGCGGAAAGGCATAGGCCGCATCCCAGATGGAGCTGCCGGTGAAACCCACCACCACGGTACGCCCGGTCGCAGCCAACAGCGCCTTCACGTTGTCGGGAGCGCAGTCAAAGAAGGCCCGGGCGGCGCGCCCCGTGGCGATCATCTCGTCGGCGGCCCGCTGACGCACGCCCTCTGGATCACCATCACCCCACACCTGCTCGGAGAGGATGCCCTGGTGTCGGCCGTCGATCTTGTCGCACACCGCCTGCCCCACCAGGTGATTGCTGATGGCGTAACAGGACAGCCCGTGACTCTGCAGCAGGGCCCACAGCTGCTCGCAGTAGCCAGGTTCGGCGAGCGCACGGCGGACCTCGAAGTGATCCCCCCAGCAGGCCAGCTCCAGGCCGTCGTAGCCAAAGGCTGCGGCCTTCTCGCACAGCGTGGCCAGGGGCAGGTCAGCCCACTGGCCGGTGAAGAGGGTCACGGGTCGAGGCATGGGATGTCTCCACGGGGCGGCAGGGCCAGCGGCTCAGGCACAGCGGGACACCGTTGCCCGCGCCACAAGCCGCCCTCGGGTTCTATCACACAGCCACCAAGGCAGCGCTGGCCAGGGCTCACTTGATCTCGGACAGGCGCACCGAACACTGCTCTCTCGCAGCCACCAGGGCGGCCTCCAGGACCCGCTGGGTCTGCCAGGCGTCCTCGAAGTCTGGGAGCGCCGCCTCGGCAGTGCCCCCGGACAGCACGCGCACGATGTCAGCGGCCATGTTCACGAAGCCGTGCTCGTAGCCCAGCACATGGGCGTCGGGCCACCAGGCCGCGGCGTACGGGTGGTTGCCCGCAGACGTGCACATGATTCGGCGCCAGCCCGCAGTTCGAGCCCCCACGCTCTCTTCGTGCAACCAGAGCACGTTCATGTCCTCGAAGTCGAAGCGCAGCGAACCCTCCGCGCCGTTCACCTCGAGGGTGTTGCGGTTCAGGTGCCCCGGTGCCACCCGGCTGGCCTCGAAGCTCGCCGTGGCGCCGCCCTTCAACGAAGCCGTGAAGAGCAGGGAGTCGTCGACATCGCTACGGCCTCGACGCCCGCTGCCGTCTGGCAGCTCTCGCTCACGGACAAACGTCTTGGCCACGGCCCCATGCACCGTGCGGATCTCCTGCCCGGTGACGAAACGGGCCATGTCGATCAGGTGGGCGTTCAGGTCGCCGTGAGCCCCGCTGCCCGCGCGACGCTTTCGAAAGCGCCAGCTCAGAGGACAGCCAGGCCCTCCCCAGCTCTGCAGATAGGTGGCCCGTACATGGTGGATCGCGCCCAGGCGCCCTTCGGCCACGAGCTGCTGGGCCAGCGCCACAGCAGGACAGCGGCGATAGTTGAACCAGACAAACGTCTTGCAACCCTTGGCCTTGCGAGCGGCGTCACGCATGGCCCGGGCGTCGTCGAGAGTGCCAGCCAGGGGTTTCTCGCAGGCCACATGCTTGCCCGCCTCGAGCATGGCGATGGCCTGCTCGGCATGCACGTCATTGGGCGTGCCGATATCGACCAGATCGAGAGACGGGTCTGCAGCCAGGTCGGACCAATCGCTGGTGTGACGGGCCCAGCCCCAGCGTGCGGCGAAGGGAGCCAGCTCGGCCCCGTCCCGGGCGGCCACCGCAGCCAGGACAACAGCTCGGGGCAGATCGAAGAAGCGAGGCGCCTGTCCCCAGGCATTGCTGTGGGCACGGCCCATGAACTTCTGGCCGATCAACGCGACATTCAGCGGGCGTGCCATGGTGCCTCTCTCTCGAAACGGGTGCCCAGCCATTCGACGCTCCCCCGGGCCCTGTTGCAAGGACAGGGCCGCTCGCCGATCAGACCACGAGAGCGGTGTGCTGGGGCTGACCCTCCAGCAGCTGGGCCAGCAGACTCACGCCCTGCTTGCAGAGTCTGCGAGTGGGAGGTGTGCCCAGGCAGACCCGGACCGCGGGGGGAGGCTGAGCAGCGCCCACGGTGAAGGCGCTGGCCTGGGCCAGGGCCACACCCCTGGAGCGGGCCTGGCCCACGAACTCATCAGCCCGCCAGGGCACCGGCAAGGGCAGCCAGACGTGGGGCGACTCACGGTGGCTGGGTGTGGTCGCAGCACTGCAGATCTGGTCGAACAGCTGGCGCCGAGCGGCCACTTCTCGACGCTTCCGTGCGACCACTTCGTCTGCAGCTCCGCCTTCGATCCAACGTGTGGCGATCTCGGCCATGAGCGGCGCGGCCATCCAGCCCACCGCCGTGACCCGGGCCGCGGTGCGGTCGACCAGGGCGGCAGTGCCCGGGCCCACGTCCGGCACCAGCAGGTAGCCGATACGCAACCCCGGGGCGATCGACTTCGACGTCCCGGCGATGTACCAGGTCTGTTCAGGTGCCAGGCTGGCCAGGGTCGGCGGAGGCTGGGCGCAGAGAAAGCCGAAGCTGTCATCTTCGATCACGGCCACATGATGGCGGCGCACGATCTCGACGACGGCCTGCCTGCGATCGGCCGCGAGCTGCACGCCGGTAGGATTGTGGATCGTCGGCATGGTGTAGAGCGCGGCCACGTTTGGCGCCGCGCAGGCCGCCTCCAGAGCGTCGGGCAGCAGGCCCCCCTCGTCAGAAGCCACCGCCACCAAGGTCAGCCCCAGCAGTCCGGCCAGGGACTTGATGCCCGGATAGGTCTGAGCTTCGGTGAGCACCACGTCTCCCGGGCGAGCCAGGACGGACAACACCAGGGTCATGGCGTGTTGGACGCCGCCGCAAACCAACACCCGGTCCACCTCGGCGGCCACACCCGAGCGACTGATCCAGCCAGCTCCCGCGGCGCGATGTTCTGGCAGACCGTGGGTCTGGTAGCCGGTGAACAGGTGCGCCTGCTCCGGCTCTTCGGCGAAGCTGGCGAACAGGGCCCCGGCGTCCAGGAGCAGCGGATCGGTCACCGGGATGTTGAAGTTGAAATCGATGAGCGGCGGGCCCGAACCCTCTTGCAGTACGGCGGGGCGATCGCGCGCGCCCGAGCGTACGAAGGTCCCCCGGCCCACCGTGCCCTCGACCAGACCTCGTCGGGCGGCCTCGGCGTAGCCCCGAGTCACCGTGACCACATTGACCCCCAAGGTGCGGGCCAAATCTCTGTGCGTGGGCAGGCGATCCCCGGGGCGCAGCAGGCCACCGCGGATGTCCGCCGCCAACGCATCGGCGATGGCCACGTACACGGGCCCGGGATCCTCTCGCAGTTGGGGAGACCAGATTGTCATACCCACATCGTGGCGATGAGCCCAGTTGTGTGGCAAGTGTCTGAGCACAAATGAGAGGAGCCTCACCGGCGAACACACCCCGCCCCTAGCCCAGGCTGAACCAGATGAGCGGTTCTGCGCCTCGAAAAGGCATCACCCGCCCCGTATCGTAACGGCCGACACCCTTGGTCTTTGTCCGCACCCTCCTCGTTGGTAGCTCACCCGGCCCGTGGATCAGAGCAAGACTCCCTTCGACCTGAAGCTGACGGAGAACATCGAGGCCATCGCCATCTCCATCGCGATGGCCCTGGTGCTCAAATTCTTCGTCATCGAGGCCTACCAGATCCCCACCGGCTCCATGCAGCCGACGATCCTGGGCGATCAGGTCGCGGGCATCAAAGACCGCATCTTCGCGGACAAGCTGGTGACCATGCTGCGGGCCCCCCATCGTTGGGAGGTGATGATCTTCAGGTTTCCCCTCGATGAGCGGCGGCTCTACGTCAAGCGCATCGTGGGCCTGCCAGGGGAGACCCTCACCGTTCAGGGCGGAGACATCTGGATCGACGGCGAGGTGGCCGCCAAGCCAGACGCGGTCAACGAGTCGGTGCTCAAGACGGTCTTCCCCACCACGGGCGAAGGCATCGATATCGGCCGGGCCTTTCACTCCACCAGCGAGGCCCCGGTGGACATCTTCTCCGATCGGGCGGTGTTCCCCCCAGGCCAGGCGACCTCCATGAGCCTGCGCAAGAACGTGCGGGACAAGTACCTCGACGGCTACGACAGCGACTGGGGCATTCACGGTTCTGCGGCAGCCCACAACGCCGTGCCCGACCTCGATCTGGCCCTCACCGTCGCGCTTGATCCCGGTGCCTCCGCGTTGAGCCTGCGCTTCGCCACCAACTCGCAAGACACCACATTCGTCTTGCCCGCTGAGGGCAGCGGCGACAGCGCCCGGGTGGAACTCACCACAGCCGAGAACCAGAGCCCGCGCACTGTCAACGTCGAAGGCAACAAGACCCTGCCCGTGGGTGCAGAGGTCGAGATCGTCGCCCGCACCATCGACCGGCGCATCGTGCTCTGGGTCGACGGCGATGAGTGGCTGCGCTTCGACGACAGCCTGGCTCCCGAGCACCCGGACATCCCCACCCGCAGCACCATTGAAGTCACCGTTGACGGCGGGGCCACGGTGAGCGACATGGTCGTGCGCCGGGACATCTTCTACCTGCCCAACACGGCGACCAGCGGCAGCCCCATGGCCCAGTGGACGATCCCCGAAGACAGCTACTTCGGCATGGGCGACAACACACAGAACTCCTATGACAGCCGCAGCTGGCAGACGATCACCTTCGATCTGAACGACGGTCAGAGCGTCACCGGCTTCGACCTGGAGGTCACCGCCGGCCTGGGCCGCCCGGTGCCCCCGGACGCGAACCCCAAGTACCTGCGCAACGGCAGCATTCTCTTCGCCGACGTACACGGCGACGAGTACTCGCTCTGGCCCCACGACATCAAGGGCCGCAGCGAACACCCGGCTCCGTTCATTCACGAACGGTACCTGCTGGGCAAGGCGATCATGGTCTTCTGGCCGGTGTACGATCCCTTCCGCTGGAAGCTGATCCAGTGAAGCCCCTGCTCGAGGTCGAGGGCCTGGTCAAGCGCTACGGTGATCGCACCGTCGTCCGCGAAGTCGGCTTCTCCGTGGGACGAGGTGAGATCGTCGGCCTGCTGGGGCCCAACGGCGCGGGCAAGACCACCACGTTTCGCATGACCGTGGGCATGATCCAGCCCGACGAGGGCCATGTCTTCTTGGGTGGCCAGGAGATCACCGAGCTGCCCATGCACCAACGGGCGCGGTGCGGCATGGGCTACCTGAGCCAAGAGCCCTCGATCTTTCGGCACATGACCGTCGAGGAGAACATCCTCGCTGTGCTCGAGGCCCGAGGGCTCGGCCGCCGCGACCGTCGCGCCAGGGCCGACAAGCTCATCGCAGAGTTCAGCATCGAACATGTGGCCAAGTCCCGCTCGGTTACTCTCTCCGGTGGCGAACGTCGTCGGTTGGAGTTGGCCCGTACCTTGGCCCTCGACCCCGAACTGATCCTTCTTGACGAACCGTTCTCTGGCGTCGATCCCATCGCCGTCGAGGACATCCAAGGGCTGCTCATGCAGCTCAAGACACAGGACATCGGCATCCTCATCACCGATCACGCCGTGCGCGAAACGCTCGGCACGACCGACCGGGCCTACATCATCTATGAGGGCGCCATTTTTCGGCACGGCGACGCCGAGACACTTTCGAATGACCCGCAGGTTCGGGCTGTCTACCTCGGCCAAGGATTCGCTCTGGCAGGTGCCGCGCCAGAGCAATCCGAGGCAGGAGCAGAGCAGACCCGCTGAAGCCCGCGCGGAGGGAGAGGCCGCTTGAGCATCATCGATAACCACGCAACGACTCCTGATGAGTGGATGAGCTTGCACCGATCGGCGATCCTGATCGTCGACGACGACCCCGGCGTGCGCGATGTGGTGGCGCGTTGTCTGCAGCGAGAGCACTATCGCGTGCTGGTGGCTGGCGGCATCGTCGAAGCCCGCAAGCAGCTCGCCCACGACGACGTCATCATCGCCCTCGTCGACATCACCCTGGCCAACGGTGAGAGCGGGCTCGACCTGCTCAACGAGTTGCACCAGTCCAGGCCCGACGTGGACGTCATCATGATGACCGCGAACTCGGACGTCACCTCTGCCGTCGACGCCCTGCAGAAGGGCGCCTACGACTACCTCTGCAAGCCGTTCCCGTTCCAGGTGCTGGCCGCCGCGGTCAAACGCGCAGTCGACCGCAACCGCTTCGCCGAGCGAGCGCAGATGCTCGATCAGATCGACGCCCAGCGGGCCGCCAGCGAAGAACACCTGCAGCAGTTCTTGATGTCCCTGGCCAGCGTGATCGACGCCAAGAGCCGCTTCACCTCCCAGCACAGCCGTCGGGTCTCGGGACTCAGTCGGCTGCTGGCCGAAGCCCTGGGCATGTCGTCAGATCACTGCGACCTGATCGCCCTCGGTGGCCGCCTGCACGACATCGGCAAGATCGGCACCCCCGACGCCATCCTCGACAAACCTGGCGCCCTGACGGCTGACGAGTACGGCATCATCAAGGAGCACCCGGCCCTGGGCGACGAGCTCATCGCCCCCATCAAGGACCTGGCCGTGCTGCGGCCCATGATCCGCTGGCACCATGAGTCTCTCGACGGCAAGGGCTACCCCGATGGCCTCCCCGGTCACCAGGTCCCCAACGAGGCCTGGGTGGTGAAGACTGCCGACTACTGGGAAGCGATCACGTCCCAGCGCCCCTACCGCGAGCCCATGGCCCTGGGCAAGGCGGTGCGGGTGCTGCGCGGTGAGAGCGGCTCGCGCATTCCGGCCCACATCGTCGAGACGTTCATCGAGGCGATTCAGGGCCATCCCCTGGCAGTGGCTCCCTCCGCACCCACCGCCCGGCCCGCCGTGGAAGCAGACATCGACCTGGCCCGGTCGGTCAAGGTGATCCGCCGCAGCGCAGCCCAGCTGGCTTCCCTGGAGGGAGACCGTCACCAGCACTCACAGCAAGGGGGCGCGGGGGCCTGAGGCAGTCAACTGACTTCAAGGTCGCATTGACCCCAGAGGGCTTGATTGACATACTGCTGGGCTGGATTGAGCGCGAAAAAGAGCCCCCCATAACGGCTCCCGAGCCCCGCCCTGAGCCCCGCAATGAACATCGTCGTCTGCATCAAGCGTGTCCCCGCCACCGACAGCCGCATCAAGCCCGATGACGGTGGCCGCGCCATCGATTCGAGCCAGATCGAGTGGATCATCAGCCCCTACGATGAGATCGCCATGGAGGCTGCTCTGCAGCTGAAAGAGGCGGCCGGGGAGGGCGAGGTGACCGTGGTCAGCCTGGGCCCGGCAGAGTCCACCAAGGAGCTGCGCACCTGTCTGGCCATGGGCGCCGACAAGGCCGTGCTGCTCACGGACGCAGACGCTGCCAGCCGGGATGCCACCTCGACCGCCACCGTGCTGGCAGACGCCATCAGAGGATTGAACCCAGACGTCGTGCTTTGCGGCAGCCGGGCCATCGATCGTGATCAGGGCCAGGTAGGCCTGCTGCTCGCGGCCAAGCTCGACATGCCTTGCGCCACCGAGATTCGCAAGCTCGAGATGGTCGACGGCAAGGCCGTCATCGAGCGCCCCGGAGGCAGCGGCACCACCGAGACCTGGGAGCTGACCACTCCCGCCGTGCTGACCTGCGCCAAGGGCCTGAACGAGCCCCGCTATGCGTCGCTCAAGGGCATCATGAAGGCCAAGAAGAAGCCCATTGATCAACAAGATGTCGACCCTGGCGCCGGTAGCCTCGAGGTGCGCAGCCTGGAGCTGCCCGCCCCCCGCCCTGAAGGTCAGATCGTCGGTGAAGGTCCTGACGCCGTGGGCGAGCTGGTTCGCCTGCTGCGCGAAGAGGCCAAGGTTCTCTGAATACCCCCCTGCGCATGGGCCAGCCTGGGCCGCGCAACACACCACCTGAGGAGCCGTTTCGTGGCTGGTGAGATTCTCGTCTTCGTCGAACACATTGACGGCGCCGTCAAGCGACCGTCCCTTGAGTCCCTCACAGCTGCAGCCCAGCTGGCAGCCGCTCGGGGGACCACCGCCGTGGCCGTGGTGGCCGGGCCCGGAGCCGCCGACGCCGCGGCTGAGCTCGGTCGCCATGGGGCCGCCTCGGTGACCTCTCTTGAAGTTGAGTTGAGCGACCCTACGGCCCTGGCGGCCGCGATCGCTGGCGTGGTGAGCGACAGCTCCCCCGCAGCCCTGCTCATGGCGCACACCGCAGTGGGCATGAACATCGGTCCACGAGTCGCTGGCGAGTTGGGCCTGCCCATGGTCTCCGACTGCATCGCTCTCAGTGATGACGGCGGCACCCTGGTGGCCAGGCGCCCCGTGTACGCGGGCAAGGCCCTGGTCAGCGTGACCAGCAACGCCTCCACCCTCATCGCCAGCCTGCGCCCCAACGCGGTCATGGCTGCCGAAGCACCGGCGGCCGGCGATCTCAGTGCAGGCGCGGTGGCAGCCCCCACTCGCGGGCTCGGCGCCTTGCTCAAGGACATCGTCCAGGCGGCGTCCGAGAAGATCGAGCTCACCGAAGCGGGCACCGTCGTCTCAGGCGGTCGCGGGCTCAAGGGCCCCGAGGGCTTCGCCATGATCGAAGAGCTGGCCGACGCCCTGGGCGCCGCCGTGGGTGCGTCCCGGGCGGTGGTCGATGCGGGCTGGCGCCCTCACACCGAGCAGGTGGGTCAGACCGGCAAGACCGTGTCGCCCCAGCTGTACATCGCCGTGGCCATCTCGGGCGCCATCCAGCACCTGGCTGGCATGCGCACCAGCAACTTCATCGTGGCCATCAACAAAGATGCCGAGGCCCCTATCTTCGGTGTGGCCGACTACGGCATCGTCGGCGACGCGTTCGAGGTGGTGCCGAAGCTCACCGAGGCCATCAAGGGCCTGCTGGCCGCGGGCTGACCCTCCCTCGCCCTGCTCACCCCGCCCCTGGCAGCCAGCAGCCCGCGCAGCACCTCGCCCACGGGTTGGTAAGCTCGTGAGCCATGCGCTGCCTCGTTGTCTGCCTGATCGCCCTGTCCCTCGCCTGCCAGGGCAAGAGTTCTGCCTCTG